>Ga0255338_1000232_pt1 | contig 224320 bp, 185 predicted proteins | sample MeOH1_35cm_T4_19_FD_203715 | JGI IMG/M metagenome (GOLD analysis project Ga0255338, IMG submission 203715) | Sandy soil microbial communities from University of British Columbia, Vancouver, Canada - MeOH1_35cm_T4_195 | ecosystem: Engineered > Artificial ecosystem > Sand microcosm >...
TTCCAGCGCCGAATGCTGGGTGGCTTCGTCGCCGATTTCATAGGCGCAGCGCGCCTGCAGTTCCAGCGCGGTATCGCTGCCGCCAAGGGTCTTGGTGTAGCGCACGCAGCCGGCATAGTCGCCCGACTTGTAATAGGCCTGGCCGACGATCAACTGCGACTGGGCGTCGAAGACGTTGTTCTTCTTCAGATGCTCCGCGTCGGCAATCACATCCCTGAACTTGCCGGCATTGTAATCCTGGGCGAACTTGGCCTTGGCGCCGCCGGGCGTGTTGGGGTCGGCCGAGGAAATGGAGATCGCGCTCTTGAACTGGGCGATGATGGTGTGATCATCCGGCGTAGAGGCAGCGGCCTCGGCTTCGTTCAGCTTGGCCCGGGCGCCGGAAAAATTCTTGGCGGCGATCATGGCCTGGGCTTCCTTGAGCAACGGCCCGACCTTGGCGCTGACGGTGGCCGCCTGGGCCGCGGGCGTCAGGACCATGGCTGCGCCGACGGTGGCAGTGCCCAGCAGGAGCGCCGTCAGGGCGGCGTGCAGTTTACGAACAGTCATGACAAGACCTCTTAATCATCCAAAAAAGGGAAAGCGCGCGGGGTTGCCGCGCGCTTTGAACCCACGGCCGTGACCCTCACAGCCTAGTTATACTGGTCAATCCCGCTAAAACCAATATGGGTCGCACCCAGGCGCTGGGCATCCGCCAGCACGCGGGCAACGGCGTCATACTTGGCCAGCCGGTTGGGGTTGACGTGGATTTCGGGCTGCGGGTCCTTTTTGGCCGCATCTTCGAAATACGCGTCCATGGTGGCACGATCGATCGCCATACCGTTCCAGGTGATGGTGCCGTCAAAGTCCACACCCAGCTCCACCGTCTCGGGAACAACCGAAGGCGGGGTCGAATTGGGGGCGGGCATGTCCAGCTTCACTGCGTGAGTCTGGACCGGCAGGGTCACGATCAGAAGAACGAGGAGAACGAGCATCACGTCGATAAGCGGCGTGGTGTTCATCTCCACCATGACTTCGCCTTCAGCAGTACTGCTACTCATTGCCATGGCGGATTACCTCAATAGCTGCTGGCGTCGAGAGAGTGGGGTTCGGTGATGAAACCCACTTTCTGGATGCCGGCCTTCTGACAGGCCAGGATGACGCGACCGATCGCCTCGAAACGCACACCCTTGTCGCCGCGGATATGCACTTCAGGGAAAGGCTTGTTAGTCGCCTGGGCCCGCTTCAGGGCGTCGACGAAGTTGCGTGTCATCGTGGCCTGATCGACAGGCACGTTGTTGTAGTAGGTCTGCTCGTCCTCAGTCACCGCGATCACAATATTCTCAGGCTTGGTCTGAGTGACGATATTGCGATAGGTCGGCAACTGAACGGGCACCGTCTTGAGCACCACCGGAATGGTGACCAGGAAGATGATGAGCATCACGAGCATAACGTCCACCAACGGGGTGGTATTGATCGTGACGTTCAGTTCCTGCTCGTCATGCTCTACGGCGTTTTGGACGTCGACTGACATGGCTTTATCTCCGTGAGACTACCGCTCAGCCTACTTGGTCTTGCTGATGAGATAGGCCTGCAGGTCGCCCGCGAAGGCGCGCAGCTTTTCGGTGATGACCTTGTTGCGGCGGATCAGCCAGTTGTAGAGCAGCACCGCGGGAACCGCGACGAACAGACCGATGGCGGTCATCTGCAGCGCTTCACCCACCGGGCCGGCAACCTTGTCGATGGACATCTGGCCGGCGACGCCGATGCCGATCAGCGCGTTCAAGATACCGATAACGGTGCCGAGCAGACCGACGAACGGCGAGACCGAACCGACCGAACCCAGGAACGCGATGCCGCCCTGCAGACGGGCATTGGCGTCTTCCAGCTGGCGGGTCAGGGTCATGCCGATCCAGTCCGACAGGCCTACCAGGGTGGTGCCACCGGTGGAGGCCTTCAGGCCGGCTTCGGCAATGCCGCGGAACACGGAGTTCTTCGGCAGCTTGTCGACGCCTTCATTCAGGGTGGCGGAGGTCCAGAACTTCTTCTCCACCTGGGCGGCCTGGCCCAAGATGCGCTGCTGTTCGATCCACTTGGTGAAGAAGATGTACCAGGTACCGGCCGACATGATGACCAGGGTGCCCAGAATGATGCGGCTAATCCAGTCGCCATTCTCGACCATGTGCTTCAGACCGTAGGGGGTCGAGGCGTCGGCGGCGTTCACCTTGGCAGCAGCGCTGCCTTCGGCCGGCGGAGCTGCCGGAGCGGCGGCGTCGGGAGCGGGCGCAGCAGCCGGGGCGGCGGCGGCGTCAGCGGCAGGCGCCGGGGCGGCCTGGGCGTAAACCGGAGCAACGGCGCTCAGGCTGGTCATGGCGACGATGGCGGCAGCGATCGTCAATTTCTTGAAGTTCATTTTTCTACTCCGTGGTAAACCGATGAATGACGTGACTGATTACTTGGCGTCCTTAAGGTCCCATTTGACCGAGACGCGCGTGGAAACGGCGGTGGGCGTGCCCTGATTGGTGGGCGGCTGCCAGCGCCAGCGGCTCTTCACATAGTCGCAAGCGGCCGAATCCAGACGCTCAGAACTCGAAGACTGCACCACCTTGCAATCGTCCACATTACCTTCGGTGGTGATGTGAACTTCCATCAGCGTGGTGCCCTGTTCATTCAGGCGCACCGAGATGGGCGGATACGGCGGAAGCGTGTGCGTGCGCATGATGGGGCGCAGCGGATCGGACGAGGCCACGGCCTTGGGCGGCGGCGCCGGGGGCGCCTTGGCCACGGTGGTGACCGGCGGCGGCGGCGCGGTGGCGATCTGGAACTCCGGAACGATGGCGACCGGCGGCGGCGGCTTCACCAGATCCGGCGGCGGCGGCGGCGGCGCCTTGGGCGGCGTCTTCTGGGTATCGACGGTGGCCTTGATTTCCTGGAGCTGCTTGATCAGCGCACCGGAAGAGAGAGCGGCAACCAGACCGGCGATACCGGCAATGTGAATGGCAATAACGACGGCGAGGCTGGTGGCCTTGTTCGCCGCAGTTTTCTGTTCGACGTGTAGATGACCTGGACGTTCCATGCGCTCTCACTCATAGACGAGACCGACGCACCGTGCGTGCCCGGTCCGTTAAATTGTTCGGGACCAACTCTAACCCAACGCGGGCGCCGTATGCCTGACGCCTTCAGGCAGCTTTTAAAGCAATCGCTTACCGTCTTTGCAAGGGGTATCAGTTCTGTAGTAGCCCGCCCACTTCCTATCCGCCTTGCTCACAGGATACGCACACCTGCCCAAGCAATGGCGCCATGGCCGTCTTCGTCCTTACACTTCGCATATGCAGCATGATGGATTTGAGGGGTTAAACCCCCGCGCAGCCGATTAAAATCAGTGTCACGCGATTGCAAAGACAGCATGCGCACATTGCCCTAAACAGGGCGGCGATAGCCGTGATGCCACTGCAAGGTTCCCTTGCGACATCTTTGCTTTTTCACAGCATAAAAATTGGCGATGCTCGCACGGTCAGAGCTTTGGCATTCAAGGATAATACTTATGCGATATCTCCATACGATGGTGCGCGTCTCCGACCTCGATGCGTCGCTGGATTTCTATTGCGGCAAGCTGGGCCTTGAGGAAGTGCGGCGCATGGAAAATGAAAAGGGACGCTTCACCCTGGTCTTCCTGGCTACGCCGGACGACGCCAAACGCATCAAGGCACAGGGCGATACGGCGCTGGCCGCGGAAAGCCCGGTGATCGAATTGACCTGGAACTGGGACGAGAAGGGCTATGCCGGCGGGCGAAACTTTGGGCATCTCGCCTATCGCGTGGGCGATATTTATGCGCTGTGCGAAAAACTGATGGCGGCCGGCGTGACCATCAACCGGCCGCCGCGCGATGGCCACATGGCCTTCATCCGCTCGCCCGACGGCATTTCCATTGAACTGCTGCAGGACGGCCATCTGGAGCCCAAAGAGCCCTGGGCCTCCATGCCCAACACCGGCAGCTGGTAACCGCATAAACAAAAACCCCGCCGTCTGTACGCTGTCGCGACAGACCTGGCGGGGTTTTCCGTTTCAGACCGAAATTCTAAATGCGGCCCAGGACCGTCAGGATACCGACCTGGGTCGTTGAGCCGTTGTTGCCGCGGATCCAGTCGTAATTGACGCCCAGATGCCAGGTGTCGGTGCCCGCGCCCAGGCCCAGGCCCAGAATGGCGTTGCCGCTGTCCGGATCGGGACCGACGAAGGTCATGGTGTTGCCGGCAGTGCCGCGTCCGCCCGTGGACTGGAACGCCGCCTTGATCTTCACCGCCTGCTGCAACATGTCGTAGCGGTAGCCCACGCGCAGTTCCGGCGAGAGCTGGAAATTCCAGACATTGACGGTCTTCTTGAGGTCGGCGCCGATGGCGCCGCGCAGCGATGAGGCAAAATACGGCGCCACATCCAGGTTCAGGCCCGGGCCGCCATTGGCTTCCAGATAGCCCTCCTCGCGCAGGGTCAGCCCGTCCAGGCTGACATGGGGGTCCACCTCGATGCCGGCATAATGCAGCATGGTGCCGGCATTGGCGCCCAGCGCCAGCATGGCGCCGGGACGCTTGCTGGTGGCTTCGCGGAACAGCCCGCCGATATTGAGCGAACGGGTTTCGTTGAAATCGCCATAGGCGGCGCTGATCTGCGTATCCAGGAACACATGCTTGCCGCGCCAGTCGGTATAGCCGGTCAGCATGAACCATTGGGTGTTGGTGCGGGTGGCGCGCGGCAGCTGCTGGGTGACGTCGCCGCTGTAGAAGGTGAAGGCGCCGCCGTACCAGCCATTGCGGGGGCTGCCGCCGTCCAGGCCCAGCACAAAGCCGAAGCCGTGATCCTTGAAGGATGTCAGGGTGCCGTCGGCCGAGACGCGGCCCTTGTTGTTGATCTGGCCGGTGAACTCTTCGCCCCACAAAGTGGTGTCGCCGGCAGTCCTGCCATAGCTGCGCAGCAGACGCTGGCGCGCCGCCACCGGGCCGGATGCCTGGTCGGTCAGCATGATGGCGATCTCGCGGGTGCCGCCCGAAACGTCCGGCGCGAACTGCGAGAAGACCTGCTGTGCCTGCTGCTGCGAGGCGAGCACATTGATGCCGCTGCCGGGCACGCCGGGGGTGTTGTAGACGGTCAGGCTGGTGGCGATGGCCGAGCCCAACTCATTGTCGGTGGCCAGCGCCGAAGCGGCAAAGGGGAACTCGTTGCGGGCGCTGCCGGACAGGTTCAGGCCGGGCGTGCCGTCGGGATTCTTGGCGCCGGTAGAACGCGGCAACAGGTGCAGCTGCAGGACCTGCTGGCCGCTGGCGTCGATGGTATTGGTCAGCGCCTGCAAGCCGCTTTCGGTGGGCGTCTCGAACAGGAACGGCGTGTTCTGGCCCAGAAGGGCGTTCTGGGTCGCCAGGGTGGTGTCGGTGATCACCGGCGCGCGGATCAGGGTGATGGTCTGGGCGGTCGGGGTGGTGGTCGAGGCGGCGGTGAAGCCGGACGAAATATAGGTGCCGAATTGCAGCGCCAGGACGGCGCCGGAGATGTTGGCGCTGTTGGCCTGCACCACCGGATTGAGGCTGTTCAGATTCGACTGGGAAACAGCCAGACCCAGGGTACCGTTGGGAGCGACATTGAAGGTGCTGGCCTGCAGCGGCTGGGTGGTGTTGGCGACGAACAGAAGGCCGTTGGGATCCACCTGCACCGCCAGCGCACCGACACCCGAATTGACCACGGCGTTGACATAGCCAAAGCCGCCGACATGGAGCTGATGGCCCGAGCCCGAACCGAAGGAAATGATGGTGGGCGCGGTGATGGGCGACAGGCCCAGCGTATTGTCCAGGATCTGCTGGCCGACGATCGCGTAACTGGTGCTGGTGTTGACCAGGCCGGTGGCCGCATTGGCGGTGCCGGAGGCGCCGACATTGCCCACATTCAGGATATTGCCGTTGCCAGCCGAGCTCAGCAGCACGCTGCCCAGAATGGTGCCCGAGTTGTTGACCGTCACCCCGCCGGTGGTGCCGGTGGACAGGTCGATGGCGTTGGTCAGCGTGCTTGTCACCGCGCCGGTGGCGGGCGACAGGATGGTGTTAAATGCCTGAATGGTGCCGGCATTGTTGATCATCTTCAGCGTGCCGGACTGGTCGGAGATCGCTTCCGACACCAGGCTGAAGGGCGCACTGGCGCTGGCAATGGTCTTGGTGGGCGAGACGGTGTTGGTGTTCACCTCGGCGGTGATCTTGGCGCCCTTGCCGATATTGATCACCGGCAGGTTGGCATTTTGACCCACGATCACGCCGAAGGCGCTGCCCTGGCCAATGCCGGTGACGGTGGCGCTGATGGTGCCGGCGGTGGTGGTGCTGCCGCTGACATTCTGGGCCTGCACGTCCAGGCGCGGCACGAAAGTATAGGGACCGACATACAGCGCCGTGGCGGTGGTGATGCCGTTGGCGGTCACGACCTGGGAATTGGTGCCGGCGGTGGCGGTGATGCTGCCGGTGTTGAGCAGGCCGCCCAAATTGTTGACCGACACATTGCTGGTTGTGGTGACGCCATTGGTGGTGGTGGCGACGGGGACCAGCACATTGTTATGCGCGGTGGTATCGCAGGTGGCGGCCACGCTGCTGAGGCAGGTGAAATAGGTGGGCGAATTGCCCTGGATGACGACCGCGGCGGTGCTGATTTCTGAATCGGTCGGCTGGGCGGTGATGGTGCCGCGGTTGATGAAGGAATAGCCGGGATTGATCGGATCGATGTCCGGCGTGACCGGGCCGAGGATAACCGGACCGCGCGGCGCGGTCAGCGCGCCTGTGATCGAGCGCGACGGATCGATCAGGAGCGTCGGGTTGGTGACACCGGACAGGACCAGGCCGGATGAGGACAGCAGCGCCTGGTTGAAATTGCTGGATGTGCCCGGCCCCGTATTGAGGAAGCCGCCATCGATGCTGCCGCCGATGACGACGGCGCTGGCCGATTCCGGATTACCGCCGCGGGTGTTGAACCTTTGCGAGCCGATCAGCGAAATCGCTGCGGAATTGACAAGGCTGCCGCCCGAAGAGCTTGGGCAGGTAAAGCCGGCAGGCCGGCCCGCATCGCTGGCGCAGGAGTGAATGCCGCCGAGCGCAGCGACGCCGATCAGGCCGGGCCCCACGCCCGAGATGCCGCCGCCGATCAGCACGTTGCCGTTCACGGTGCCGTCCAGGTCCACGACAATGCTGTTGGAAGCTGTGGAATTGACACTGCCGTTCTGGATGATGCCGCCGCCGCCCAGAAGGATGTTGCTGGTCACCTTGGTGCCCTGCACCAGCAGGAAGGCGGCCGAGCTGTCACCCTGCAGGATGATGGACGATTGCTGGGTCACCGCGGAGGTGCCGGTGAGTGCAGTGGTCGTCAGGTTGGTGAGCGAGACGGAGCCGTAAAAGGTATTGCCGCCGGAAATGACGATGCCGCGCTTGCCCGTGCCGTTGCCGCCCAGGTCGATGCTGCCGCTGGAGGCAAAGCCCGTGGCGGGCGGGATGATGTTGCCCAGGCTGGTGTCGATGGACACGCCGATGGCGCTGTCGGTGCCGGTGTTGGCGACGAAGCCGTTGTTGAGGATGAAGCTGTTGTTGTTGAGGGTGACTGCCGCGACATTGGCCTTGGTAATGCCCACGCCGCCGCCATTGGCGATGGTGATATTGCCGCTGGTGATGGTGTTGAGCGCGGTCGAGGTGCTGGTGGTGATTTCGGTATCGGCGCGCGCCGTGGCCAGGGCAGCCGCCAGCATGGCAGCCGCAGCGGCGGAAAGCATCAAACGGTGCTTGATCAACTCAGCCTCTTAAAAATGTCGCCGGGCGGCCACGCCGCCAGTCTCGGCATTCGCTCCAGGTCCGCCCGGACCTCGGCGTACCGCGTCCCCGCGCCGCCTTGCACCGTTTACCCTTCGCCGGAGTACCCTTGGGCCGGATGGGGGACCGGCCGGGATGCTCGTGGCAAGCGCCTTTGTACCCGGCTATCGTCCCGGTTCAACAGCAATTTTTGCCCCGAAGGCCTCATTCCGGGCCAAATCCGCCTGTCTTAATCCGGCGTTAGCGGGGTTGCTGGCAAAATCGCCCCCGTGAAAAAGCCTTAACGAGCGATTTTGCCCCTATGACCAAGGCCCGGCACACCGGTTTTGCCCGTCTGACCCAGCAGGAAGTCAGCGCCGCGGCCGCACGTCATGAGATGCTCTATTCGGGCCGGCCGGGCGGTGCGCGCGCGGTTTTCGCCTTTTGCGACCTTTCGGGCCTGGAACTGGCGGGCCACAATCTGTGCGATGCCGACTTCACCGGCGCCATCCTGGAAGAAGCCAATTTCGCCGGCGCCAAGCTGGATTCCAGTTCCTTCTTCGGCGCCGACCTGCGCCGCTCCAACCTTTCGGGCGCGAGCCTGCGCCGGGTCGACATGCGCGGCGCCTCGATGCGGGGCGCCAACCTGATCGGCGCCGATCTGTTTGAGGCGGACCTGCGCGAAGGCACCATCGCGGAAAAGGACAAGTACGGAAATCTGCGGGTGCTGCAGCACGACCTGGGTCCGTCCGAACTTCCCGCCGCGATGATGAACTCCGCCAACCTGGAGCGCGCCAAGATGACAGGCGCCATCGCTGTCCAGGCCGATTTCACCGATGCGGTGATGAAAGGCTGCCGCCTCACCCGCGCCAATCTGCGCCAGGCGCGCCTGACCGGCGCCAACCTGGAAAATGCCGACCTGTCGGGCTGCAACCTGACCGGCGCGGACATGGCCGGCTGCATCCTGATCGGCGCGAAGATGGATTTCGCCACCACCCACGGGGCCGACATGGCCGGCAGCCTGAAGGAAGCCAAGGCGCCCGATCCCGAAGCGGTGGCCAATATCGAGAACCTGCTGCTGAGCCATTCGCGCTGGGCCGAAACCGACGGCCGCGAAGGCAAGCCCGCCGACCTGACCGGCATGGACCTTCGCCACGTCTCCAAGCTGTCGCACCGGGTGCTGACCGCCCTGATCGCGCCCAAATCGCTGATGTATGGCGTGGTGCTGGAAGGCGCGTCCTTGCAGGGTTCAAACCTGTCGGGCGCGGATTTGCGGTCTGCCAAGCTGGGCGGCGCGGATCTGCGCGGCGTCAATTTCTCGGGCGCGCAGCTTAATCATGCCGATATGCGCGACACCAAGCTGGGCCCGCTGATGATCGGCGGTTCGCGCCTGCTTCCGGCGCGGCTGGACAATGCCCAGGCCCGTTACGCCGATTTCCGGGGCGCCGATCTGCGCCGCGCCCGCCTGTCGGGCTGCGACATGTCCTATGCCAATCTGGTGGACGCCGACTTGCGCGACAGTGAGACCGATGGCGTGGATTTCTCCGGCGCCAAATTGCCCGGTCGCTTCGCGGAAGCCCTGGCGGCTTCCGCCTAATTCAAGAAATCAGGCCGCAATCATCGTCGAACTTTTGGCGCGAATGAATTGCGCCAGACGTCCCAGCGAAACCTTGGCTTCGTTCCTGGCGCCATCCAGCTGGAACAGATGCCCCATGCCGTCATAGATCTCCACGCTCACGGCGACGTTGGAATCGGCGGCACGATCACCAAGCTTGGAAGCGTCGTCGCGCAGGATTTCATTGGCCCCGGCATGCACCATCACAGGTGGAAAGCCGGTAAAAGGCGCGTAAGCCGGCGAGGCATAGGCATCGCAGGGGTTGGACTTGCGCAGGTAATGGCGCGCCGACAGGAACAGCAGGTCCCAGTCCAGCACCGTGTCGGACTTGCGGTTGCTGAGGATGGAATAGCCCGACAAGGAAAGGTCCGCCCAGGGCGACAGCCCCACAATGCCGCCCGGCATTTCGAGGCCCGCATTGCGGACGGCGAGCGCCACGGCAAAGGCCAGCCCACCGCCCGCCTCGTCGCCCGCCAGGATGATGGAAGATGCCGGCACACCGCGCGCCAACAATCCGCGATAGGCATCTATGCCGTCACGCACGGCGGCGGGGAAAAAGGCTTCCGGCGCCAGCCGGTACTGAACGGAAAAGGCGCTGACGCCGCTGGCTTCGACCAGCTTGCCCACCAGCGCGCGATGGGTTTGCGGCGAGCCGGCGACAAAGCCGCCGCCATGAAAATACAGGATGGTGCGGCCCGGCTCCTGGCGCACCGCGCCCACCCATTCGCCGGGAATGGCGCCCAGCTTGCCGGGGGAGAAGTCCATCGCTTCAGGCGCAGGTCCGAACTTGGCGAACGACGCCGCATAGCGGGCGCGCACATCCTCGATACCGGACAGGGGTTTGGCTTGCGTTTGCGGCCAGAACGCCATGGAGAACCGAAGCACCTTTCGCCGATAAGATTAACAAAAAAACGGGGGCCTCCATAGGGAAGCCCCCGTTTCTGGTTAAGCCGACAACTGTTTACGCAGCCTTTGAACCTTCAATGGTGGTCAAAGCCGGCGCATTGATGGTGATGCGACGCGGACGCTTCTCCTCGGGCACGATGCGCTCCAGGTCTACGTGCAGCAGGCCGTTCTCAAGGCGCGCGGCCTTGACCTCGACATGCTCGGCAAGCTGGAAGCTGCGCTCGAAGGCGCGGCCGGCAATGCCCTGATGCAGAAGTTCGCCGGCGGTCTGCGGCGCTTCCTCGCGCTTGCCGCTAACGGTCAGAACGCGGTCCTTCACGTCCACAGACAGGTCCTTTTCGGCAAAGCCGGCGACCGCGAGGGTGACGCGATAGTTGTTCTCGTCGCTGCGCTCGATGTTGTAGGGCGGATAACCCTGCTCGGACGCGGACTCCAGAAGACCGATCAGCCGGTCAAAGCCGACGGTGGAACGGAAAAAGGGCGAATAGTCGATACGCATAAGACAACCTCCTAAAAGCGTTGTGTTTGGTCCCACAGCGGGGAACCAGCCCCATAACGGCGGCCGGCAAACCGGTATTTAGGTGCCAAAAACAGGGCTTCAAGACCTTTCCGGGGGCTTGAAAATCGGGCTTAAGTGCCCATGGAAGCCCCTGATTCAGCGAAATAAATGATTCCTGCCGCCACCCTGTTCGAGCCGTTGCCCATCAAGGCGGTGGGCGCCGAACTGCGCGCCGCCAGGTTCGCGTGCGCGCCCGATGTTCCGGCCCGGGGGGTCTGCGTCCTGCTGAACGGCCAGACCGAGTTCATCGAGAAATATTTCGAGGTGATCGACGAATTGCGCGGCCGCGGCTTTGCGGTGGCGACCATGGACTGGCGCGGCCAGGGCGGCTCCACCCGCATGACGCAGGACACCCGCAAGAGTTTTGTCGGCGACTTCCACGAGTATGACCAGGATCTGGACACGCTGATGAACTGGATTGTCCAGCCCATGCTGGCCGAGGGTCAAAAGCCGGTTGCGCTGGCCCATTCGATGGGCGCGCACAATTTGCTGCGGGCCCTGGCGCAGAATCCGGGCCGTTTCGCCGCCGCTGTGCTGAGCGCGCCCATGATCGCCATATCGTTTCGCGGCCAGCGCGAATTTTTGGTGCGGGCGGTAACGGCCTTTCAGGTTTGGCGCGGCCGGCGCGGCGACTGGGTATGGGGTATGGAAGCGCGCGATCCCCATCGCGTCAACTTTTCGTCCCAGCTGGTGACCTCCGACCCACAGCGCTTCGAGCGCACCCAGATGCTGCTGCGCGAACAGCCCGACCTGCGGCTGGCGGGTGCGACCTGGAGCTGGCTGGCGGCGGCGCTGCGTTCGATGGACTGGCTGCGCGCGCCGGGGCGGCCTGAAGCCATCACCACGCCGCTGCTGGTGGTGGGCGCTGGCAAAGACCGCATCTGCCAGACGCCGCAGACCAAGGCCTTCGCAGCCCGCCTGCCATCCGGCGATTATGTGGAAATCCCTGACGGCGAACATGAACTGATGATGGAGCGCAACAAGATCCGCACCCAGTTCTGGGCGGCGTTTGACCGCTTCATGCAAACGCATCGGCCATAAAAAACGCCGCGCCCCAGCAAGAACTGAGGCGCGGCGCCTTCAAACAATCAACGCAGTTACTGAGCGATCTGACCAGCCGACTGGGCGGGAGCCGGCGAGGCGGCAGGCTGGCCCGGAGCAGCAGGCGCCGGGGTGGCGCCGGTCTGCTGATCCTGGGCCGGGGCCGTATTGCTGGCCTGCGGCGTCGAGGACTGCAGCTGCTGCGGCGCTATCGAATTGTTCTGGGCCGTGGTGGTGGCCGGAACATCCGAAGCGGTGGTCGCAGGCGCAACGCCAACTGGCTGGGTATTGGCAGCGGCCACGTCATTGGGCGACGGCGTGGGCGAGACCGGTTCGGGGATCGCCGCGGCCTGCTGCTGCGGCGCCGGGCTGGCTTCAACAGGCGCCGCTGACGCGGTGCTGGTGCTGCGGGCCGGCTTGGCCGAAGCCGACTTCACCGGCGCGACGGGCGCAGGCCTGGTGTCGGTCGAAGTGGCCGGCATCGGAGCCGACGTGTCGGCCGCCGGCGTCATGGCAGCCTCAGACGCAGGCTGGGGCGCAGGCTGGTCCGCAGACACGGGCGGCACGACCGGCGCCGGCATCGCGGCGTTTGCGGTCACCATCGGCTTGTTCGATGAGCCCGACGTATAGGCGAACAGACCCACGCCGGCCGCACCGATCATCAACGCCACCGCCAGCGCGCCGACGATCTTGGGCGTGTTGTTGGGTTCGCGATCTTCCGGATTGGTGGTGTGGAAGTTGCCCAGACCGCCGCCATTGCCCTGCGGGCTGTTGTGCAGGGCGATCGGATCATCGGAAGGCGAGTTAAAGTCGCGCAGAGACATGTGTCCTCCAAAGGAATTGATTGGCTTCGGTAAGACAACGTGATTTGGACGCGCGAGTTTCGCCGCCATGGAACAAAGGCAAATTGCGGCAACACTGTGCGAAACCGCCGGAATTGCGCGGCAAATCATGGCGAGAAATTCGATGTTTCCACTGCTTTGTGGCAGCTTCGTGGAAACGCGTCAGCCCTTGGCGGACAACAGCGCCACGGCGCGGCTGTGCACACGCTTGTCACCGCAAGCCAGGGTGCGCGATCCTTCGCGCCACGGCTCGCCATCCCAGCCGGTGATGATGCCGCCGGCGCCCTCGACCAGCGGAATCATTGCCGCGATATCCCAGCGATGCAGCGGGCCTTCGATCACCACATCCACAAATCCCATCGCCAGCATGGCGAAAATGTAGCAGTCGCCATGATAGCGGGTCAGGCGCGCATGGGCTTTCACCCGGGCGAAGGCCGCCTGCTCGTCCAGCGACATATAGGCGGACGGATCGGTGGTGCAGAGGGTGGCGTCTTTCAGCGCTTCGCATTCGCGCACATGCAAGGGCGTGCGCTTTTCGCCTTCCAGCAGCACCGAACGGCCGTTCACACCCAGGAAGCGTTCGCCCAGCACCGGCTGGTCCAGGATGCCCAACACCGGGACGCCGTCATGCTCCAGCGCGATCAGCGAGCCCCATTCATGCCGCCCGGTGATGAAGGCGCGCGTGCCGTCCACCGGGTCCAGCACCCAGCGCCACTTGTTGGCGGATAGTCCGGCGGGCTTTTCGCCATACTCTTCGCCCAGGATTGCATCCTGCGGGCGGTCGCGTTCGATGATGGCGCGGATGGCGCGCTCGGCGCCGCGGTCGGCTTCGGTGACCGGATCGAAGGCATGGACACCAACCTTATGCGTCACATCGATCCGCTGGCGGAAAAAGGGACGGATCACCGCCCCGGAGGCATCGGCCAGCCGGTTGGCGAAGGCGATCATCTTCTCGTCGACGGTCACGGGCATGGCGACGTTATAGGTGCTTCGGGAGGTTTCAGAAACAGGCTTGAGCACGGCGATCCCGGCCGACTTTGATTGTGCTGGGGACAGGGGCAGCCCTATAAATACCTATGGATCTGATCATAGCACGCACCCTGGCGCTTCTGGTGATCGCAATTCTGGTCGCCATCGTCGCGCGCCGCCTGTCGCTGCCCTACACGGTCGGACTGGTGGCGGCGGGCGCTGCACTGGCCTTCAGCCGATATGACACCGGCATCGCCCTGACCCACGACATCATTTTCGATGTGATCCTGCCGCCTTTGCTGTTCGAGGCTGCACTCAATATCCCCTGGCATGAATTGCGGCGCGACATGGTGCCGGTCCTGGTGTTTAGCATCGCGGGCGTAGTTGTGTCCGCGGGCATCGTGTCCGGCGGCATGGTTTGGCTTTTGGCTTGGCCGCTGGCCTCTGCCCTCACCTTTGGCGTGCTGATCGCCGCGACAGATCCGGTCGCCGTGATCGCCATGTTCAAGGACACCGGCATCGGCGGCCGCCTGCGGCTGCTGGTGGAGAGCGAAAGCCTGTTCAATGACGGGGTCGCCGCCGTTCTGTTCGGGCTGGTTCTCAGCTGGACACAGGCGCGTTCCGGAAGCGCGCTGGACGCGGGCTGGGCCGTGGTGTCGACATCCGGCGGCGGCATCGCCATTGGGTTGATCGCTGGCGCCATTGGAATCGTCATCATGGGGCGCACGCGCGAGCACATCGTGGAAGCGGCCGTGACCGCCGTCGTGGCGTATGGCTCATTCCTGCTGGCGGAATCTTTCCATGTGTCGGGCGTGCTCGCTTGCGTGAGCGCCGGCTTGCTGGTGGGAAGCCTGGGTTTGCGCGGCAGCGGCAACATCGCCGGCTTGTCGACGCAAGGGCGCGCCTTCGTACTTGAGCTTTGGGATTTTGCTGCCTTCCTGGCGAACTCGCTGGTGTTTCTGCTGATCGGAGCCACCGTCGCGCGCATTCCCTTTGCCCAGCTGGGCTATGCCGCGCTGGGGATCGCCATCATTCTGGTTTTGGTGGGACGGGCCGTGACGGTCTATCCGATCAGCCTGGCGTTCCGCGGTTCGCGATGGGCCATGAGCAGTGCCGAACAACACGTCTTGTGGTGGGGCGGCCTGCGCGGCGCCCTCGCATTGGCCCTTACCCTGTCACTGCCTTCCAGCGTGCCGTTGCGGGACGACATCGTTATCGTGACCTTCGGCGTGGTCGCCTTTTCGGTGCTGGCGCAGGGCCTGACCATGCCGCTGCTGTTGCGCCGATTGGGACTTCTAGCCCGTTAGGCGTCCATCGACTGCTTGGCCCGCTTGCGCAGGTGAGGCAGCAGCGCGCGCTTGCGCAGGCGGATGTTCTGGGGGGTCACTTCGACCAGTTCATCATCCTCGATATACGCCATCGCCTGTTCCAGGGTCATCGGGACAATGGGGGTCAGCTTGACCGCCTCGTCCTTGGAGGTGGTGCGGATGTTGGTCAGCTGCTTGGACTTGAGCGGATTGACGTCCAGGTCGTTGTCCTTGGCGTTCTGGCCGATGATCATGCCTTCATAGACCTTGGCGCCGGTGGTGATGAACAGCTTGCCGCGTTCCTCGATGTACCAAAGGCCATAGGTCACCGCTTCGCCCTGCTCGGTCGAGATCAGCACGCCATTGGTGCGCCCCCCCACGCTGCCCTTGTGCGGGGCATAGTCCAGGAACATGCGGTTCATCACGCCGGTGCCGCGCGTGTCGGTGAGGAATTCGCCGTGATAGCCGATCAGGCCGCGCGCGGGCGCGTGGAACACGATGCGGGTTTTGCCGGCGCCGGTGGGGCGCATGTCGGTCATCTCGCCTTTACGCATCGAGACCTTTTCGATGACGATGCCGGTATAGGCGTCGTCGACATCGACCGTGACTTCCTCGATCGGCTCCATCTTCTCGCCGTCGATGGTCTTGAACAGCACGCGGGGACGCGAGATTGAAAGCTCGAAGCCTTCGCGGCGCATGGATTCGATCAACACGCCCAGCTGCAGTTCGCCGCGGCCGGCAACCTCGAAATCGCCGTCGCCGGTTTCGGCCACCTTGAGGGCGACATTGCCTTCGGCTTCGCGCAACAGGCGCTCGCGGATCACGCGGCTCTGCACCTTGTCGCCTTCGCGCCCCGCATAAGGGCTGTCATTGACCGAGATGGTCATGGCCAGGGTCGGCGGATCGATCGGGTGCGAGGGGATCGGCTCGTTGACCGTCAGGTCGCACAGCGTGTCGGCGACGGTGGCGTTCTCAAGTCCGGCAATGGCGACGATGTCGCCGGCCTCGGCGCGCTCGACCGGCACGCGGGCCAGGCCGCGGAAGGCCAGCAGCTTGGTGACGCGGGTCTTCTCGATGGTCTCGCCGTCGCGGTTCAGGGCCTTGATGTTGCGGTTGGTGGTGATGACGCCCGATTCAATGCGGCCCGTCAGGATACGGCCCAGGAAATTGTCGGCCTCGAGCGTGGTGACCAGCATCTTGAAGGGATGTTCTTCGCCGGCCAGCGCCTGGGGCTTGGGCGGGGGCACGTCGTCCACGATGAGCTGGAACAGCGGATCGAGGTTCTTGCGCTCGTCCTCCAGCTCCTTGACGGCCCAGCCATTGCGGCCCGAAGCGTAAAGATAGTGAAAATTCAGCTGGTCGTCGTTGGCTTCCAGGGCCAGGAACAGGTCGAAGATGGATTCCAGGGTTTCCTTGGGCTGGGCGTCATGGCGGTCGATCTTGTTGATGACCACGATGGGCTTGAGGCCCAGCTTCAGCGCCTTGGACAGCACGAACTTGGTCTGGGGCATGACGCTCTCGGCCGCGTCCACCAGCAGCACCACGCCGTCCACCATGGACAGGATACGTTCGACTTCGCCGCCGAAGTCGGCATGGCCGGGCGTATCGACGGTGTTGATGCGGGTGCCGTGCCATTCAACGCTGGTACACTTGGCCAGAATGGTGATGCCGCGCTCGCGCTCCTGGTCGTTGGAGTCCATGGCGCGCTCGTCCATGTGCTGGTTCTCGCGGACCGAACCGGACTGTTTCAGGAGCTGATCGACCAGCGTGGTTTTGCCGTGGTCGACGTGCGCGATGATGGCGATATTGCGGATTTCCATGGGACCAGAATCAATAAGAGGGCGCGGGATTGGCGGGGTGTATAGACGCTGGCGGTGCTGCGGAGCAACATCGCGGCGCGGGTCCTTGGCATGGTCATGCCACGATTAACCGCTTTTCTCAGCATTTTCGGGCATTTGCGGGTTTTTGGCCGGGATTTTTCGCCACACTATTGAGAGGGTTTTGTCCTATATACAGGCCAATAAGGGACAAAATCCCAAGGCCTCGCTGCCCAGACGGCGGACCTCAAGGACCTTCCAGCATCGGGGAAAGGCCGCCAATTCGCCGGCAAGATGCGGCGGGTCGTGAAGTGCAAACTGTAACCAATGGGGGTTTCCCCCGGCTGTCGTGTCAGGAATTCGTCAATGAACGTCCAGATAAATCCCCTCAACACCCCGCCCGTGCGGGATGAAGACCGGGACGATGCCCCCGCCGGACGCGGCCGCATCTATGCGATCGGCGGCGGCGCACTGGCGCTGGCGTTGGGCGGATTCTGGTACTTCACCCATTCGAGCGCGCCCCCGCCCCGTCGCATGATGGCGGCGCCGGTGCATGTCGCGCCTGTCCATATCGGCAACATGTCGGTGATCGAACGCACCATCGGCACCGTGCTGGCCAATTCCACCGTGTCGGTCAACGCCCGCATCCAGGGCCAGATGGTCAAGGCCTTCTTCAAGGAAGGCCAGATGGTGAAGGCGGGCGATCCGCTGTTCCAGATCGATCCGCGCCCCTATCAGGCGACCTATGACAATGCGCTGGCCTCGCTGGCCACCGCCAAGGCCAAGGCCGACCGCTATGCGCGGCTGAAGGCGCAGAACGCCATCGCCGGCCAGGATTTCGACGACGCCCAGGCTTCTTACCTGGAGGCCAAGGCCGCAGTGGAATCCGCCCGCCTCAATGTGGAATTCACCACCATCCGCGCACCGGTGAACGGCAAGACCGGCCCGATGCTGGTCCAGCCGGGCAACATGGTCGCCGCCTCGACGGCCAGCACCAACGCCGTGCCGCTGGTGACCCTGAACGAAATCCAGCCGGTGAAGATCTCGATCGCCCTGCCGCAATCGGACTTGCCGCGCATCCAGGAAATGCAGCGCACCAAGGGGCTGACCGTGAACGTCGCCTTGCATGACGCGGGCGGCGGCAGCGACATCCGGGTACCGGTCAACTTCATTTCCAATGCGGTGACCGGCAATACCGGCACCATTGAACTGCGCGCCTCCTATCCCAATGAGGACCTGTCGCTGGTGCCTGGGCAGTTGGTGGACGTGGTCGTGGCGCTGGCGGAAATCCCCAATGCCACGCAGGTGCCGCGCGAAGCGGTCAACACCGGCCCCGAAGGCCAGTTCGTCTATGCCGTCAAGGACGGCACCGCCCAGCAGGTGCCCGTGAAAGTCCTGTTCGATGACGGTGTCATGGAAGCCGTATCGGGCAACCTCAAGAAAGGCGACCAAGTGATAGTCGAAGGCCAGCTGCGCGTCATTCCCGGCGCCAAGGTCTCCGTCACCGGCGCCAAGAAAGTGTCCGGCGCCGGGAAAGGCGCGATGACCAGCGGACGGCGCAGGGTGCCGCACGCCCAGGACCATGAAGGCTGAGAAGGCCTAACCCATGAACCTGTCCAAACCCTTTATTGAACGTCCCGTGATGACCACCCTGGTCATGGCGGCGCTGGTGATCTTCGGCGGCTTTGGCTATGCCAGCCTGCCGGTCTCAGATCTTCCCAATATCGATTTCCCCACCATCTCGGTATACGCCAACCTTCCGGGCGCCGATCCCGACACCATGGCTTCGTCAGTTGCCTCCCCGCTGGAGAACCAGTTCTCGGCGATCCAGGGCATCGACCAGATGACGTCGAGCAGCACCCAGGGTTCGACCCAGATCCAGCTCCAGTTCAGCCTGAGCCGTTCGGTGGACGCCGCGGCGCAGGACGTGCAGTCGGCCATTTCAGCGGCCACCCGCAATTTGCCCAAGGCGCTGCCGCAGCCTCCCACCTTCCGCAAGCAGAACCCGGCCGACATTCCGATCATGTTCCTGGCGATGAGTTCTTCGACCTTGAAATCGTCGGAAGTGGACGAATATGCCGAGACCCTGCTGGCGCGGCAGATTTCCACCATCGAAGGCGTGGCCCAGGTGGGCGTGTTCGGCACCGCCAAGTACGCGGTGCGCATCCAGGCCGATCCCGCGGCGCTGGCCGCGCGCCAGATCGGCATCGACAAGCTGGTCACTGCGGTGTCGAACGCCAACGTCAACCTCGCCACCGGTGCGCTGAACGGCAACACCCGTTCCACCGTCATCCATACCGGCGGTCAGCTCAACAACGCCGCGGAATTCAACAATCAGATCGTCACCTACCAGAACGGCAGCGCCGTGCGCCTGAAAGATGTGGCGCGTGTCATAGACGGGCTGGAAAATCCCTATGGCAAGAGCTGGTACAAGGGCGATGAAGCCATCGTTCTGGCCATCTTCCGCCAGCCCGGCTCCAATGTCGTGGCGGTCACCGACGCCATCAAGAAGATCCTGCCGCAGTTCCAGGCAAACCTGCCGCCCTCGGTGAAAATGGATGTGGTTTTCGACCGCAGCCAGATGATCCGCGCCTCGATCGAGGATGTTCAGACCACCTTGCTGATCGCCGGCTTCCTGGTGGTGGGTGTTATTTTCGTATTCCTGCGGCGCGTATCCGCCACCATCATCCCGTCCCTGGCGCTGCCCATCGCCATTATCGGCACCTTCGCCGGCATGGCGGCCTTCGGCTTCAACCTGGACAATCTTTCGCTGATGGCGCTGACCCTTTCGGTCGGCTTTGTTGTCGATGACGCCATCGTGATGCTGGAGAACATCGTCCGCCATATCGAGATGGGCGAAAAGCCCTATGACGCGGCGATGAAGGGGTCGTCCGAAATCGGCTTCACTATCCTGTCCATGACCATTTCCCTGGCGGCGGTGTTCATTCCCATCGTCTTCATGGGCGGCATCGTGGGCCGGCTGCTGCACGAATTCGCCGTCACCATCATCCTGGCGATCCTGTTCTCGGGCGTGATCTCGATCACCCTGACGCCCATGCTGTGCGCCCGCATCCTCAAGGACGAGCATGGCCAGGCGCACAATGTCTTTTATCGGTGGAGCGAAAAAAGCTTCAACGCAGTGCAGGCCTTCTACGATCGCACCCTGCGCTGGAGCATTACCCATCCCCGCGCCATCGTCGGCGTGTTCTTCGGCAGCCTTGCGGCCTCGGTGCTGATGATCGCGGTCATGCAGCAGGACTTCCTGCCATCCGACGATACCGGCCGGTTGCAGGGCGCGATTCAGGCCGCCAACGGCACCAGCTTCACCCAGATGGCGATCTACACCAAGCGTGCCATGAAGATCATTGGCGAGGATCCGGACATCGAAGGCGTTCTGGGCCAGATGGAAGGTTCCAACGGCAGCGCCGGCACCAACAATGCCCGCCTGTTCATGATCAAACTCAAGCCGCTGAGCGTCCGCAAATCCACGCCCGAACAGATCATTCGCCGCCTGCGTCCCAAGGTTTCGCGCATCGCCGGCGTCAATGTGTTCCTGACCAATCCGCCGGCTATTCGCCTGGGGGCGCGCATGGCGCGCTCCACCTACCAGTACACCTTGCAGGGCCTGGACCTGGGCCAGTTGAAAACCTACTCCGACGCATTGATGGACGCGCTGCGCAAGCAGCCCGGCTTTGTCGACATCACGTCGGACAACGAAGCGGCGATGCCGTCGGTGCAGGTCAAGATAAATCGCGACCGCGCCGCCGCTTTCGGCGTGTCGCCGCTGCAGATCGAAACGGCGCTGGGTTCAGCCTTTGGCGGCCAGCGCGTCTCCCAGATCAACACCTCGTCCAATCAGTATGAAGTGATCATGGAGCTGTTGCCGCGCTACCAGCGCGATGCCTCCGCGCTGGACCGGCTCTATATCACAGGCACGGGAAACACATTGGTGCCACTAACCGCGGTGACCGACGTGACCGCCAGCACCGTTCCCTTGTCGGTTAATCATTCCGGCCAGATTCCGGCGGTGACGATTTCCTTCGACCTGGCGCCCGGCAAGGCGCTGTCGGATGCGGTGACTGGCATCCGCAAGGCAGGCGAGGACATCGGGATGCCCGCGTCCATCCAGGGCAGTTTCCAGGGCACGGCGGCGGCGTTCGAGGACTCCACCAAGAATATGGGCGCGCTGCTGCTGATCGCCATGGTGGTGGTCTACATTATCCTGGGCATTCTCTATGAAAGCTTCATCCATCCCCTGACCATCCTGTCGGGCCTGCCCAGCGCGGCGGTTGGCGGGCTGCTCACCCTTTGGATCGCGCATCTGCTGTTCATGGCGGGCATCACCCCGGTAGACATGTCGCTGACGCTTTATGCCTTTGTCGGCCTGATCATGCTGATCGGCATCGTCAAGAAGAACGCCATCATGATGATCGATTTCGCCATCAACAAGCAGCGCAGCGACACCAGCGTCACGCCGGAACAGGCGATCTACGAAGCCGCGGTGGTGCGCTTCCGTCCCATCATGATGACCACCATGGCGGCGCTGATGGGCACGTTGCCCATCGCCTTCGGCAGCGGCGCGGGCGCGGAATCGCGCCGTCCGCTGGGCCTGTGCGTGGCGGGCGGCCTGCTGCTGTCGCAGCTTCTGACCCTCTACATCACGCCGGTGATCTATTCCTATCTCGATCGTTTCAGCACCCGGATGCAGAGCCGCAAGGCCCGCCGCCGCCGCGGCGTGGCGCCGATGCCGGCCGAGTAGTTATTTTCCATCAGGGCCTGTTTCATCTGGCAGGCGATTTCGTCGGCGCAACTCAGGGCTTGCTGGCCAGGGAGACGTAGAAATTGTGCTCGTCCGGCGCCAGGTAGATGTGCAGGTGCCGCAGCACGTCCATCCCGATGGTGATTTGCGGCAGCGCCGTGTTGAACAGGGCACGATTTGCCGTCTGCTGGGTGCGGTCGCCGCCACGCGCCATCCGGTCGGGCAGCAGCATCATGTCCGGCGTCAGCACCGTCACCCCGCCGAAGGACAGGCTGGCAAAGGTGTGCATGTAGCTGTTCAAGGACGGGTCATTGTTGACCACGCCCAGCGGCGTTACCCCCGGCGAATCCGGCGACAGGCCGAACAGGCGCCGCGCCACCGGCAGGCTGAGGATGGTGTATTGCGAGCCGGTATCGATCACCGCGTCCAATACATGGCCGTCCAGGCTCACCGGGATATGGACATGGCCATCCCGGATGGCGATGCGCATGGCCGCAATGGCCGGCGGGTGCCAGTAGTCGATGGCGCCGAAACAGTGATCCTTGGAAAACAGCTTGAGGACGCCGGTGCCGAAATCCACATCCACGTCGTAGTCGAACAGCAGATCGCGCGACAGCACACCCGCCAGCAAGGGCGTGGCCCGGCCAAACTCCGGATCGGGCCACAGATGCAGCTCGATATCCTCGAACTGGACCTTGCCGAAGGACAGGCTGTGGACCGTGGCGGCGCTGGTGGAAATATTGCCGCTGACATCGCGCGCCTCGCGGTGGCGCCGCGAGCGATGGATGTTCAGTTTCAGCTCTTCGGCGGTGGAACGTGACAGCTGGGTCGTGTCCGCGCCGGTGTCGAAGATCATCCCCTTTTCCACGCCATCGAGGGTGACCGGCACGACCATCACATCGGTCGAGCCGAAACGCGCCATCTGCTGGCTGGACAGAAGCCTGAGCGGGCCGCAAGTGGTCTGCGCGTTTGCGCCACTCGCCGCCAGACAGAACAGCGCGGCGATCAGGCACGCGCGCATGCCTAGCGGCAGGCGTAGGACAGTGTGGGGTTGCTGAGACGGACCAGCATGGGCAGGTTGTTGATGCAGCCTGCCTGCGTAACCCGTCCGTTCGACAGCGTGGCGATCACGGAGGTGCCGTCGGGGCTGATGTCCTTGCCCTCGGCGCGCAGCTGCGCCCAGAGGCGATTGACCTTGCACACTTCGGGGCCGGGCAGGCGCGAGCCCGGCAGAAGCTGCGGCACGCGGCAGGTGATGGCATCGGGCTCGCCCGCGCCGCTGGGATACAGCGCCAGCAAGGCTTCGCGCGTGCTTTCGCGCGCGGGCGCGGCTTCGGCCCCGCTGTCGGTTTTGGGACTTGATGCGGGCGGCGGCCCCATTGTCATGACGAGCGCCGGAGCCGGCGCGGCGTCCGGCAACGCAACCGGTGCGGGCGCCGTCACCACCAGCATGCGCGGCAGGCGGCGCGCCTGCACTTGCACCGGCGTTACGCCGATCTGCTCGCTGACCGCCGCGACATTGCGGGCTATGTCTTCCGTCACCTGGGTGCGCAAGATCGCGACCTTGCGCTGCACATCCACGGCCAGGGGCGAATCCAGGAAACCCGCCGCTATCGGCAGGGCCAGGGCGATGGCACCCGCGCCCGCCAGCAACAGGCGCTTGCCGGCCCCCAGGCGCCGTGCCGCCGCGCCCGTCATGATGAGCCGAACCCGGCCCTTGAGGTCCGCGCCCGTGGCGCCCGCTGCGCAGGCCAGCGGAGACTGGATGCAGAACTTGCAGACCTTGAGGATGCCGCCGGCATAAACCTCCGGATCATGACCTTGCGCCAGTACGCTTTCGTCACAGGCGCGCTCGCGCTCGGCGATCAACCGCGCCCCGATCAGCCACACCGGCGGGTAGAACCAGAACAACGCCTCGACCGCCATGTGGATAGCGGCGGTGACATTGTCGCGCCGGCGCAGATGCCCCAGCTCATGGGCCAGGATGGAATCGCGTTCGCTATCCGACAGATGGCTCATCAGGCCTTGCGGCAGCAGCACCACCGGTTTGAACACACCGACCAGGCCGGGCTCCAACAGGGAGGCAGAGGATTTGATGGCCACCGGCGCACCGGGCACCGACAAGGCAATATCGAGGTCACGGGCGGCAGCGATCATGGCGCGCAGTTTCCACCAGCGCGACGCCCGCAAGCCCAGGATCAGGACCAGGCCCAGAAGCCAGATCCCCAGCAGCAGGGGAAACACATCGGCCCCTTGTGTGTGGGGCGCGGCCAAAGTGCGGGCGGGCGCGGAGAAACGTTCGGCAGCGGAGGGAATGACCAGCAGGGTGCGCGAAACGGGCAGCAACTGCGCCAGCTTTTCGCCCATGATCGCCAGCAGACTGAACGGCAACAGGAATTTGAGCGAGGCGGCAAACCACAGCCAGAAGCGGGCCCGCGCCCCGTTATGCCGCAGCATCAAAGTCAGCAGCCCCGCCGCACTGGCAAACAGGGTGGACTGCCAAAGATGGTCCGCAAGCGCTGCGATCATGCGTCTTTCTTCTTCTTGGCGGCCAGGTCCCGCAGCAGCTTTTCGGCGTCAGCAACATCCTTGGATGAAAGATTGCCGGCCTCGATCAGGTGGGCCATCACCGGCTGCATGCGGCCGCCGAACATCGACAGGAACTCATCCACCAGGCGGGCCTTGGCGGCGTCTCTTGAGATGACCGCTTCAAAAATATGGGCGTTGCCGATCTTGCGGGCGCGGCGCAGCGCCTTCTTGGTCTCCAGCCGGTACACCATGGTCTGCACCGTGGTGTAGGCGGGCCGGCCCTTGGGCCCGAAACTTTCCTGGATATCGCGGATGGCGGTGGGGCCGTTGTTCCACAGCACCTCCATGATCTGAAGTTCCAGCTTGCTGAGCTTGGGAAGGGCCAATGGCGTGCGTCCTACTACAACAGTAAGAGCGTAGCGCCGCCGCCGCCGGTCGGCAAGACGCTTATCGGCGCCGGATCAGCGATCCAGGGGCGCGCCAACGGTGCGGGGGCGCAAGGCATCGAACGGCCCGCACAGCAGCAGTCCGGCCAGGAAGCCGCCCAGATGCGCCTGCCAGGCGATCAGCGCGGTTTCCCCGCCCATCCCCAGCCCGGTCACCCCGGCCAGAAGATTGATCGCCCCCCACACGGCGCTGAACATCAATATCTGGCGCGAGAAAATCGGCGCCAGCGGGGCTTCGCCGGGCGGCGCCCAGGGCGCCTGGCCCGGCAGCATGCGCAGGCCCGCCGCCATCAGGCCGGAGATGGCGCCCGACGCGCCCACCACCGGGATGGGGCTGGCCCAGTTGAGCGCCAGATAGAAGCCTGCGCCCGCGATGCCGCAGACCAGAAAGAAGACCAGGAACAGGCCGGCGCCAAGCCGGCGCGCCACCACCGGACCGAAGGCCAGCAGCCAAAGACAGTTAATGACCAGATGGGTCCAGTCATTGTGAAGCGCCATGTAAGAGAAGAAAGGAACGATGCGTTCCCAGACTGTGCCGGGATCGGCCATGTGGCTTTCCAGAAAGGCACGGCTGTAGCGCGCGGGGATCAGCGCATATTCGTAAACCATATCGGCGGACCGGGCCGGCGCCGCAAACGCGCGCGCGGCATGGGCGGCGGCCAGCCCCCCGATCAGCCACAGCACGATGGCGGGCGCGCGAAAGATCGGCTGGCGCGGAGACTGGGACTGCAGGAAAGCCATGGACCTATCTAGGATGCTTCGCGGCCCGTTCCAACTGTGCCGCAGTGAAACACAAACCATCCGTCCGACCGCACCAAGGCCGTCCCACGGGGTTTTGCAGCGCCGCTCCATTTCGGGACGCAGACCCAAAATCGTGAACCTCGCCGCCGAAGCCCCGCCCCCGGCGACCTTCCAAAACCCGCCATTTTTGCGGTTTTTCCGCACACGCTGTGCCGAGGCGGCACGGCCAAACCCTAACAGCCCTTAAGGACTGGCATGGCGGTTGCTCTGTTGGGATCAACTGAAACTGGAAAGTCCGCCATGACCCGTTCCAAGACCCTGCTTGCTCTGACGCTCCTCGCTCTGTCCACCACGGTGGCCCAGGCCGGCGATTGGACCAATTCGTCGATGTACAACGGTTATGGCTCCAGCACCCAGAACCAGGCGTCGGGCTATTCCATGCGCGACGCCAACGGCAACCTGACCATGGTGAATGGCCAGGTCACCTCCGCGATGTACCAGCAAGGCAGCGGCGCGCAATACGCCGGCGGCGGAGTTGGCATGGGCGGTGCAGGACCGACCTACGGAGAGGCCAGCGCAATCGGCAATCAGCTGAGCGTGGTTGTCCTCGGAAGCCATAACACCACGATCATCGACAGCCAGCAGATCAACAACGGCAATCAGACTGCCACCGCCGACGTAAACCGTCACTGAATTCGATAGGAAAAGGGAAGCCCCTCCCATGACTCGCCGCGCTCGCAAACATCTCCTCAAGCCGCTGGTCCTCATGCTGGCCGCTGTCGCCCTCGAAGGGTGCATCAGCCCGACCGCAGATTCGGTCGGCCGCTACACCAGCCCGATCGGCGGCGCGCCCGTGATCTCCAACGAGACACCCTATTCCGCGGCCCTGCGCTGCATGGGCGGCTTCGTCCGCCAGCGTCCGGTCCGCATCGCGATCGGCCAGATCGCCGACTATACCGGCAAGACCGAAGCCGATGGCTCGGGCCGCAAGGTCACCGCCGGCGCCGCCCTGATGGCCATGAGCGCCATGAACAAGGCCGGCGTCCACATGGTGGAACGCTTCGATACCTCGGTTGCCGAAATGGAACTGAAGTATGCCAACAACAAGCTGATCGGCGACGATCAGCATCCCAATCCCCAGGCCGGCGACTTCCGCAAGATCCTGGCCGGCTCGATCCCCGGTTCCGACTACTATGTCGTGGGCGGCATCACCGAGCTGAACTTCAACATCCGCAGCGAAAACGCCAACGGCAATGGCGGCGGCACCGCCACCAACGCCACCACCGGCACCGCTTCGGGCAGCATGTATGTGATGAATGTCGGCCTGGACATGCGCCTGGTCAACACCAACACGCTGGAAGTGGCCGATGTGATCTCGTACCAGAAGCAGATCATCGGCCGCCAGGTTTCGGCCGGCGTGTTCGACTTCCTGGGCACCAACTTCTTCGACGTCAGCGTCGGGGAAAGCGCCCTTGAGCCGATCCAGCTGGCGGTCCGTTCGGTGATCGAACGCGCCACCCTGGAAATGATCACCCGCATCTATCGTGCGCCGGGCGGTTCCTGCTCGATCCCGCTGGGCACCAGCGACGATCCGCTGCGCGACGCCGGTGAACAGCCCTACTATCCCGCCCAGGTGGCCTATGCCGCGCCGTACCAGCAGCCTTATGCGCCGGCGCCTTATGCCCCCTATCCGCAGCCGGTCTATTACGCCCAGCCTGGTTTCCAGGCGACCTATAGCGACCGCGGTCGTAACAGCCCGTACGGCGGTTACCGCGGTGAGCCCGGCCTGAGCCTGCGCGGCGGCCTCTAAGACCTAGATTTCACACCAAACCACAAACACAAACCGAATATTCAGGAGCCCCACCATGAAGTCCTTCAAGATCCTTGTTGCCGTGTCCGTCCTTGCTCTTTCCGCCACTTCGGCTTTGGCCGGCGGTTACGGCGAACAGCAGTATGGTAGCTGGGGCGACCAGTCGAACGCCCAGTCCGGCGTCGGCAGCCAGATCCTCAACAACCAGATCAACCTGCAGAACAACTGGTCCAACCTAAACGCCAGCGCCGATACGGTCGGCGGTGACGTGGTGGCCCAGGGCTCGGCCGGCGGCAACCTGATCGACATCACCACCATGAACAACACCCGCGTGTTCAACAGCCAGATCGTGGGCCCTAACGCCAATATCGGATCCAACATCAATCTCGACACCAACAATGTGTGGGGCAGTGTCGGCATCCAGAACCAGGTGCTGTGCAACGGCGCCAGCGTCTCGACCGACCCGATCCTGACTGCGGTCAATTCGAACCAAGAGTGCCATGCGACCGACCCCTATTCGTCGATCAAGACCAACATCTCCAACCTGGCCGGCAATGCGGTGATCCAGGGTTCGGCGCTGGGCAACAGCTTCGAGGCCGACTCCAACGCCCCGAACATGCCGATCTTCTCGCGCCAGCTGAACAATTCCGGCGTGGTCTCGAACGTCAACGCCAACATCTTCAACGCCGGCGGCAGCGTCGGCCTGTCCTCCAGCGCGATCGGCAACACCTCGCAGATCATCCACTACAACACCAATTAACCCCGGAAAATGCTCCGGAATTCTAAGGGGCAAAATTAGAGTTCCGGAGTATGGGACGGGCGCGCCGGACACGCGCCCGTCCCTCCTTTTTTGTCTGACCCCCATCCGTCGCAACTCGAGTCGGCTCCGCCGACATCTCGTTGCGACACCTTCCCCTCCAGCGGCTTCGCCGCGAGGGGGAAGGGGCCTTTCGGAAGCTGAACGTCGCTCGGCGGAATGCCTCGCTCGAGCTAATCCTTCCTTCGGGCTTTGGGAGATGGTATTTCCACAACCCATGCCCGCCCTGCCCATCGACCTGGATGCCTTCGACGCCGCCCCCGTGGCGCGCACGCCCTTTGCCTTCGCCATGGTGCCGCACTTTGTGAAGGCCGAGGCGATGGCCGCGATCAACGCCGATTTTCCGCTGGTATCTCACCCCGGCTCCTTCCCCCTGCCCACCCTGAAATATGGCCCCGCCTTCGCCGGGCTGATCGCCGCGATCCAGGGACCGGAATTTACCGCCGCGGTGGAGAAGAAGCTGGGCGTAGACTTGAAGGGCCGGCCCACCATGGTGACGGCACGCGGCGTCTCGGCGGCGCGGGACGGACAGATCCACACCGATTCCCGCACCAAGGTGATCACGGTGCTGATCTACATGAACAATGCCTGGGAGACGAAGACCGGGCGCCTGCGCCTGCTGCGCGGTCCGGACAATCTGGACGACATGATCGCCGAAGTGCCGCCCGATGAAGGCACCATGCTGATCTTCAAGAACGAGCCCAATGCCTGGCACGGCTTCCACGCCTTTGAAGGCCCGCGCCGGGTGATCCAGCTCAACTGGGTGACGGATATGGGCGTGGTGAAGCGCGAGCAGTTCCGCCATCGCGTCAGCGCGTTTTTCAAACGTCTAAGAGGCAGGCCGGCTCAGCCCGCCATGTAGTTTTTAATGGCGTTCCGGCTCGCGCCTACACGCTGTGCCACTGCCCGCGCCCGTCGCGGATGCGGTGACCGGTTTGCGTCTTTTCCACATTGTGCGATTCCAGCGGCACCTTGCCGAAGCCGCCAGGCAGATCGAGCATGTAGGTCGGCATTGCCAGGCCCGAAACATGGGCGCGCAGCTCACGCACCAGCGCCAGACCTTCTTCGATTCCCATGCGAAAATGTGAAGTCCCCGGCGCCAGGTCGGGATGGTGCAGGTAATAGGGCTTGATGCGGTTGTGCGCGAAGGCGCGCATCAGGGCGGCCAGGCTTTCAACAGTGTCGTTGACGCCTTTCAGTAGCACCGACTGGCTGACAAGGGCGATGCCGCCATCCACCAGACGCGCAACGGCGGCGCGGGCGGAAGGGGAGAATTCCCGTTCATGGTTGGCATGCACGGCCACCCAGGTCGTGGCGCCGGGCGCATGCAGCGCCGCCACCAGATCATCGGTAACGCGCTCGGGGTTCACCACCGGCACGCGAGTGTGCCAGCGGATGATCTTCACATGCGGGATGGCGGCCAGGCGCTGGGTGACTTCCGCGACGCGGCGGGGCGACAGAATGAAGGGATCGCCGCCGGTCAGGATCACTTCCCAGATTTCGCCATGACCGGCGATGTAGGTCAGCGCCGCTTCGAAATCGTCTTTCGACAGGGCATTGTCTTTTCCGGGCCCGATCGTCTCGCGCCGAAAGCAGAAGCGGCAATAGACCGGGCACGCCGCCACCACCTTGAACAGCACCCGGTCTGGATGACGATGCACGATGCCGGGCACGGGGGAATGTGCGTCATCGCCGATGGGATCGGCGCGCTCTTCCGGCAAGGTGTTCAGCTCTTCCAGGCTGGGCAGAAACTGGCGCGCGATGGGATCATGCGGATCGGCCGGATCGACCAGCGACAACAGGAGCGGCGACACCGCCACCGCATATTTGCGCGCCACGTCGTCGAGACTCATGTCTTCTTCTTCGCCTTGAAGCTGGGCAGGAAGACCGCCAGCAATCCGATGGCCGGCAGATAGGAACAGACCTTGTAAACAAAGGCGATGGAGGTGTCGTCGGCCAGCGCGCCCAGCACCGCGGCGCCCATGCCGCTGAGCCCAAAGGACAGGCCGAAAAACAGGCCCGCGATCATGCCCACCCGGCCGGGCAGCAATTCCTGGGCATAGACCACGATGGCGGGAAACGCCGACGCCAGCACCATGCCGATGATCACCGACAGAATGCCGGTCCAGAACAGATTGGCGTAGGGCAGCATCAGGGTGAAAGGCAGCGCGCCCAGGATGGAAAACCAGATCACATATTTCCGCCCGATCTTGTCGCCCAGCGGTCCGCCCAGCAAGGTTCCCACCGCCACCGAGCCCAGGAAGAAGAACAGGTGAATCTGGGCGGACTGCACCGACAGCCCGAAATTGTGGATCAGGTAGAAGGTGTAATAGCTGCCGATGCTGGTCAGATAGACGAATTTGGAGAACACCATCGCCAGCAGCACGATCAGCGACCAGACGATCTTGTTTCTCGACAGGTGAGAATGGCGCTCGCCATGGTGATGCTTGATGCGCGCCAGCCCGTGATGCTTGTACCAGGTGCCGACATTGAACAGGATGATGATCGCCAGCAGCGCCAGCCCGGCATACCAGGCAATGGAACGCTGGCCATAGGTGGCGACCAGAAACGCCGCGGACAGAGGTCCCAGGGCCGAGCCGACATTGCCGCCCACCTGGAACAGTGATTGCGCCAACCCATAACGCCCGCCCGAGGCCATACGCGCCACGCGGCTGGATTCGGGGTGAAACACCGACGAGCCCACGCCCACCAGCATGGAAGCAACCAGCACCACCGAATAGCTGCCGGCGATAGACAGCAGCACCAGCCCGAACAAGGTGGCGACCATGCCCGCCGCCAGGGAATAGGGCCTGGGCTTGATGTCGGACACATACCCCACCGCCGGCTGCAGCAGCGAGGCGGTGCATTGCGACGCCAGGGTGATCAGCCCGATCTGGGCAAAGGACAGATGAAACTGCTGCTGCAAGTTGGGATAGATGGCAGGCAACACCGCCTGCATCATGTCGTTGAGCATATGGCTGAGGCCAATGCCCAACAGCACGATGAAGCTGGTGCTGTGGATTTTTCCGGCGGTCGTGTCGGTCATAACGGCGCGGAGCCTAGCGATTATCACCCCCCTGAACAGCCTTTTTCCCGCAAGGCGGACATGCGCGGGTTGCGCCGGATCGGGGCCACCGGGCATGCTGGCAAAAAAGCCCGGGAGAGGCATATGCGCAGCCTGATAATCGTCGCCTTCTGCATCCTGGTCGTCCCTGTGGTGGCTGCGCCATTGCCTAGCTGGCGACTGGCGGACACCTATCCCGATACCGGCGGGCGGGCGCCCGTGGCCCATGGCGGCAAGGTTCTGCCGCCGGGCTCTTCCCCCGCCAGCGTGCTGGCGGCCTGCTCGGACGACATTGGCAAACTGTGCAACGGCCGCTCGGGTCTGTATGCGGCGCGCGCCTGCCTGACCGAAAACAAGGCGCGGCTCTCCAAGCGTTGTCTTGTGGACCTGGCGGCCCTGCCTGCTTCCAGCGTGCCGGCCTGCAGCCGCTCGCCGGTGTGCGACAATCGCCTGGGCCCCACGCGCGAGCAGTTGCGGCGGGTGCTGTGGGACGAGGCCACGGGCACCCGCTATGACTATCCCATCGACCTGCCGATGGGCGGCGGCGGCGCCACCGGCGTCGCCATCGATCCGCGCGGCAACATCTGGGTGTTGCAGCGCGCGGCCGCGGGCCAGCCGCAACTGTTCGAATTCGACAGCGCCTTCCGCCTTGTTCGCACGGTGCCCGACGCGGTGATCGGCCGGCTGGAGAAGGGCCATGGCATCAAGGCGGACGCGTCCGGAAATGTCTGGATCAGCGACGCCAATGGCGGCATCGTTTTGAAGCTCAGCCCGGAAGGCAAATTGCTGCAGACCATCGGCGTGCGCGGCAAGCGCGGCGACTGGAACGGCAATCAACAGCTTTTGTGGCAGCCGCTGGACGTCGCCTTCGGCGCTGGAGGCGACATCTACATCGCCCAGGGCCACGGCAATGAGAGCCCCAACGACGTGGATCTGGCGCCCGACAACCGCGTCGGTGCGGCGCGCATCCTGCATCTGGACAAAAACGGCAAGTTCCTTGGCCAGTGGTACGGCAACCAGATCGGGCCGGGAAAATTCAGCATGGCGCACGGCATCGCGGTGGATCCGAAGAATGGCGATGTATGGATCGGCGACCGCGAGGAATACCGGCTGGTGATTTACAGCCGGGATGGAAAATTCAAGAAGACCATCGCCATGCCCAACCTGGTCTGCGCCATTGCATTTGATCCGCACGGCGATCCCTGGATATCCACCGGCCGCGATGGCCAGCTGTTGAAGCTGGACCGGGAAGGTCGTGTCCTGAGCGCGGTCGGGCGCGGCTCGGGCATCGGCACCGGCCAGTTCATCGAGGCCACCTACATGGCGTGGGACAAGGCCGGCAATTTGTATTCCGGCGACACCAGTGTGGGCCGGGTTACCCGCATGTCACCGCCGCAATCAGGGCAACGGCGTCCATAAAACCGCGTCAATGTTGGGCGCGCCGGTCGCCAGCATCACCAGCCGGTCAAAACCCAGCGCCACGCCGCTGGCCGGCGGCATATGGGCCAGCGCGTTCAGAAATTCCTCGTCCAGTGGATAGCGCACGCCATAGACACGCGCTTTCTTGGCCATCTCGATCTCAAAGCGGGCGCGCTGCTGGGCAGGATCGGTCAGTTCACCAAAGCCGTTGGCCAGTTCCACCCCGCAGGCATACAGCTCAAAGCGTTCCGCAACGCGCGGATCGCGCGCGCTGACCTGTGCCAATGCGGCTTCACACACCGGATATTCGTAAAGGATACAGGGCCGCTCCAGACCCAGCTTGGGTTCGACCCGCAAGGTCAGAATCTTGGCAAACATATCGGACCAGTCGTCGTCATCGGAAACGTCAATGCCGCCGCGCCGGGCTCTGGAGCGCAAGGCATTGGCATCGCCCACGCCGTCCGCTGACAGGGTCGCCAGCAGATCGATACCGGCCAGATGGGTGAACGCCTGCGCCACCGTCAGCCGGTCCGCTTGCGCGCGTGGATCGCATGACGCCTCGCGATGACGCAGCATCTCCACGCCCACGACATCGGCCGCCAGCCACAACAACGACAGGGCATCGGCGATCACCGTCTGGTAATCCTCCCGCGCCCGATACCATTCCAGCATGGTGAATTCGGGCGCATGCAGGCGGCCACGCTCGCGGTTTCGGAACACCCGGGCGAAATCGAAAATCTTCTCCTCCCCCGCCGCCAGCAGCTTCTTGGCGGCGAATTCCGGCGATGTGTGCAGGTACAACGGCCGGCTGGCCGCATCCGGCCCGGTCAGGCGGGTTTCAAAGGCATGCAGATGGGTCTCGTTGCCAGGCGAAACCACCAGTGCCCCGCACTCCACCTCGGTGAAACCTTGGGCCTCGAAATGGCCGCGGATAGCGGCCTTGAGCCGCCCCCTTTGGAGCAGCAGGGGCCGCCGGTCGGCATGGTTCTGGGCGTTCCACCAGGGCATTTTGACCTCTTATAGCCCCCCTGCTATAGCCCCCGGCAAATACGCCGATTTGTGGAGGTTTTCGTGGTTTCGGTTATCGCCAGCTCTGTGCGCAAAGGCAATGTCATCGAAAAGGATGGCAAGCTTTATCTCGTCATCACCGCCGAGAACATCCATCCCGGCAAGGGCACGCCCGTCACCCACCTGGAAATGCGCCGGATCAGCGACGGGGTGAAGACCGTGGAGCGGCTGCGCACCACCGACAGCATCGAGAAGGCCTTCGTCGAACATGAAGACTTCCAGTACCTGTACCAGGACGGCGAACAATATGTGTTCATGCAGCCCAGGACGTTCGACCAGCTGCATGTCGGCGCCGATGTGGTGGGCGATGCCGCACCCTACCTGACCGAAAACATGGATGTGCAGCTGCAGCTGTTCGAGGGCCAGGCCATCTCGATCGAGATTCCCCAGCGCGCGACTTTCGAGATCGTGGACACCGAACCGGTGGTCAAGGGCCAGACCGCGTCCGGCTCGTTCAAACCGGCGATGTTGTCCAACGGCGTCAAGACCATGGTGCCGACCCACATCGTCACCGGCACCCGCGTGGTGGTGATGACCGCGGACGGCGCCTATGTGGAGCGCGCCAAGGACTAACCGTCCCGCGAAACCGGCGTAGCTTTTTCGAAACGGCCCGCATTAAGCTATGCGGGCCGTTTTGTTTTGAGGGAGCGCCATGGCCAAACGCATCGACCCCCAGACCCTGCCCATCGTCACCGGCACCTTCTATCCACCGCCCCATGACCAGCCCTGCCGGGCGCGGCAGCGCCGCAGACTGGGAGATGCGGCCGGGCTGAGCCAGTTCGGCGTCAACCTGCTGCGCCTGCCCGCCGGCGCCTGGTCCAGCCAGCGCCATTGGCATTTCAAGCAGGACGAATTCGTCTATGTGCTGGAAGGCGAAGTGGTTCTGGTCACCGACGCGGGCGAAGAACCCCTGAAGGCGGGTGACTGCGCCGGATTCAAGGCCGGTGACGAGGATGGCCATCACCTGCAGAACCGTTCCGGCCGCGACGCACTGATCCTGGAAGTCGGAACGCGCGTAGAAGGTGATGGCGCGTCCTATCCCGACATCGACCTGGTCGCGCCCGCCCACAACCAGCCGGCCATGTACACGGCCAAGGACGGCACGCCCTATACCGACATCCGGCGACGCGGTCCCGAAGAGAAAGATTGAGATGAAAAAGCTTTATGCCTGCGCCGCGCTGCTGCTGGCCGCCACACCCGCCTTTGCGGCCCTCAAAGTGGGAGACAAGGCGCCGGACTTTTCGGCGCCCGCTACCCTGGGCGGCAAGGAATTCACCTTCCATCTTGCCGACGCGCTGAAGAAAGGTCCGGTGGTGGTCTATTTCTACCCTGCCGCCTTCACCAAGGGCTGCACCATCGAGGCGCATGACTTTGCCACCGCCATGCCGCAATACCGGGCGCTGGGCGCCAGCGTGATCGGCATCAGCCATGACGACATCGCCACGCTCAACAAATTCTCGGTCAGCGAATGCCAGAGCAAGTTTCCGGTTGCGGCCGACCAGGACCGCCACATCATGAAAAGCTATGACGCCACCATCAGCATGCTGCTGTCCTATGCGGCTCGCACATCTTATGTGGTGAGCCAGGACGGCAGGATCGCCTTCGCCTATAGCGACCTGAACCCGGAAGGCCATGTCAGCAAGACGTTGAAGGCCGTCGCGAATCTGAAGCGCTAGCGGAAATTGATCTCGACCAGCACGCCTTCGGGATCGGGCACGAAAAGCTGCTTCAGCTTGCCGCCCGGCACGATGCGCTCGCGGAAGGCCATGCCGGCGCCGGTCAGTCGCGCCCGCATCGCGTCAAAGTCGGCCCCCTGAAAAGCGACGTGATCGAAGGGGCCGGTGTCGGTACCCGCCGATCCAGGCTCGCCGCCCCAGGCGCTGCCCTTGTCGGCGGCTTCTACCAGATGGATCACCGGGATACCGCCCAGATAAAGCCAATGGCCGCGGAAGGGGAAATCGGGCCGCTCGCCCTCGGTCAGGCCCAAAAGCTCGACATAGAAATCGCGGGTGCGCTGGCGCTGGGCACAGCGGATGGTGACATGCTCCAGGGTCAAAACTGCCATTTCAAATTCCTGCGCTGACGCGAGGGATTTTGGTCATCCAGGCAGGAGCGCGGGAGCGATGTGGGCGAAAAGCCCATGAGCGAGCGCGAGACGAACCTGGGGGCCAAAAGACCCGCGTCAGAACTTCTTCTTGCCCCGCTGGGCGCTCAGGGCCGGCTGCGCGAATGGGATGGGGGCCGACTTGGTCTTGCCCTTGGCATCGGCCTTGGGCTTCTTCTTTTCGCGATTGCTGCGCTGTTCGCCTTTGGCCATGGTTCTTGCCTCGCTATTTACATGGGGAATCGATGGGGCACCCTAACGCCGCCGCCCCACCCCGTGCTAGGCTGCCGCTGCCATTCCCAACCGAGGATCTCATGAAAAAGCTGATTTTGAGCACGGCCCTGACCATCGCCATGGCCTCGCCCGCCTTCGCCGCCCTGAAGGTCGGCGACGCCGCCCCTGATTTCTCCGCCTCCGGCAGCCTGGGCGGCAAGCCGTTCAACTTCCATTTGAAGGATGCCCTCAAGAAAGGCCCGGTGGTGGTCTACTTCTACCCCAGCGCCTATACCGGCGGCTGCGACCTGGAAGCCCATACCTTCGCCGAACAGTCGGACAAGTTTGCCTCGGCCGGCGCCACCATCATCGGCGTGTCCGCCGATGACCTCGGCCGCTTGCACCAATTCTCTGCCGATCCCAAATTCTGCGCCGGAAAATTCCCCATCGCCTCGGACGCCGACACCAAGATCGCCCAGTCCTATGCCCTGAACGTCAGCCCGCCGCGGGCCGGCGCCAAGGACGTCAACCAGGTCGAGATCAACCACGCCTTTATCGAGCGTGTGACCTTTGTGATCGGCAAGGACGGCAAGATCCTGGCCAGCCTGTCGTCCAAGACCGACGGCCTGTCGCCCGACCAGCATGTCGACAAGTCGCTGGCGATCGTCACCGCGTCGAAGTAATTCGCCGCAAAAGCAAAAAGGCCCGGCGTTCTGCGCCGGGCCTTTTATTTTGCGTATGGAATACGGTCGCCTCACTCAGGCAAGGGTAGCAAGAAGCACGTCCAGTTGCCCGAATTGCTCGCCAAAACCGCTGGTGCTTCCCGACGCGATGGCTGCATCGAGTGCTTCCTTCGAGGCATAAAGCTCATGCAGGATCACCAGCGTTTTGCCGTCTTTTTCCTCGAACGTCACCGTGGTGACAGAGCCATCCTTGCTTTCCTCGTTGGTCCAGACGATGCGCGAGCTGGGCGTCACTTCGATATACTTGCCGAAGAAGGCCATGGTTGAATCCCCGTGGGCGAAGACCAGGCGGTATCCGCCCCGGTGCGAATATCCATCTCGCACGAAACCAGGGAAATGGGCGCGGACTTCGGCACCCACCACCGCTGGAACAGATCGGGGTTGGTCCAGGCCTCGAACACCAGCCGCGCCGGGGCATTGAAGGTGCGGGTCACCACCAGCTCGCGCTCGGATTTGCGGTCCACCGTTACCGGCTCACTTTCTTTTCCTGCCATCGGCCTTCTCCTTCTGTTTGAGTTCCTCAATGACCTGGTCCAGTGCGTCGAAACGCGCGGCCCATAGCTGCCGGTAGGCCTCGATCCAGGCCGCTTCCTCTTCCAGCCGGCGCAGGCCCAGCTGGCAGGTGCGCACCCGCCCGATCTTCCGGGTGGTGACCAGCCCCGCCTGCTCCAGGACGCCGACATGCTTTTTCATGCCTGTGAGGGTCATGTGGAATCGCTCGGCAAGGTCCGTGATCGAAGCGTCGGCGCGCCCGAGTTGCTCCAGAACGCCGCGCCGGGTGGCGTCCGAGAGCGCGGCAAAGGAGGCATCAAAGCGGGCTTGGCTATACTGAACCATTTGGTTCAGTAATAATGCAGAAATGGGCGCCGTGGCAAGGCTGGCCAACAACTCACCGGCTTGGTCTGTGGCGATGCCGACACGGCCAGATGCTGCATTGCAATAATTGCGGAAAACGTAGCAATTCCAATGATTTATTGTTGCTGAAATATCACGCCAGCGTGGCGCAGATACGTCTTTGTGACAGGCCTGACTCTTGCTCTAGTTCAGGCGGGCGTGCGCTGAAGCGGAGGGGATCCGATCCAAGCTGTGTCCGACAATGCCGCCGATGGAAAGCATCGGCACGTACGTGAAACGCAAAGCCGGGTGCATCTCGTGAAACGCCTTTTCCTGAATATAGCTGTTGTTGGCCTGGTGATGGCGCCGCTTTGCGCCCAGGCCGGCGATCGCCCGGTTTCCAACATCACCCCCAAGGTCGCCGATCTCACCCGCGACGTGACGCACGACGTGATCAGCTTCCTCGGCTTTGGCGCCAATCAGGCCAACAATCCTACCGATCCCCAGCCGGTCGCCGAAAAAGCGTCCGAACATGCCGCCGTCGATGTGCCCAAGGCCCAGATCACCGCGCGCGAATACCCCTCCCTGCCGGTGGTGGTTGACGCTGCCGCGCCGCCGCGTTTGCCGGCCGCGGTCGCCGCCGCCCCGTCGGTGGAAACCCCGCTGCGCCGGCTGTTCTGCGTGGAATATGCCCGCATGCGTTCGGGCCTGGCGGTGTTCGGCGATGCCAAGCATTGGTGGGAGCGCGCCAAGAATCTTTATGCCCGCCTGCCCCATCCGGTGGAAGAAGCGGTGATGGTATTCTCCGGCTCCAAGCGGTTGAAGCGCGGCCATGTCGCGGTGGTCACCGATATCGTCAGCCCCCGCCAGATCATCGTGGACCAGGCCAACTGGCAGAATAAGGGCGAAATCGACCACGCCACCCCGGTGCTGGACGTCAGCGCCGGCAATGACTGGAGCCTGGTGCGGGTCTGGGACATGCGCTCCAATGGCTTTGGCAGCCACGTCTATGCCATCAGCGGGTTCATCGCCAAGGGCATCACCACCGCCTCGCGCGACTGATTCCGCTAGTCGCGGGACTGGCTGGCCACTTTGACGTATAATCGAGTCATGGCTGGGCCTGCCGTTTCGATCATTACCCCGACTTTCAACCGTCACGCGTTGCTGCGCGCGCAATACGACATCGTGTGCGCCCAGAGCTGCCAGGACTTCGAGTGGCTGATCCTGGATGATGGGCCGCAGCCCAGCGCCTGGTTCCAGCAGCTTTCGGATCCGCGCATCCATTACACCCACCTGGACGACACGCCGATGCTGGTTTCGGCCAAGCGCAATTGGCTGTGCGAGCGGGCTTCCGCGCCGGTGATCGCCCAGTTCGACGATGATGATTATTACGCGCCCGGCTATCTGGACACGATGCTGGCGCGGCTGGAATCGCGCGGCGCCGACATCACCAAGCTGTCAGGCTGGTTCGTCTATTCCGCCCAGCTGGGGCGACTGGGCTATTGGGACACAGCCAATACGCTGGGGCTGCATTTCACCTTCGGGCCGGATCCGGTTTTGAACGCCTTCTTCAACCCGGCCCCGCCGGACAATATGAAGAACAACTATGCCGGCTATGGCTTCAGCTATGTCTTCAAAAAGACGATGTGGGAAACGGCGCCTTTCCCGCATGTGAAGTATGCGTCCGACTTCGGCTTTGTCGCCGCCGCCCAAGCCAGGGGCTGCCGGCTGGATCACTTCGCAGATACCGAAGGGCTTTGCCTGCACATCCTGCGCAAGGACAACATGTCCAAGAGCTTTCCGCAGTATCTGCTACCGGACTTCATGTTGGCCAAACTGTTCCCGGCCGATCTTTCGGCATTGCTCGACCGCTGAATCAAACGTCTGAAACGCAAAAAGCCCCGCCGGATTTCTCCGGCGGGGCTCTTCGTGAATTGTGTTGGCGGGTTTCTAGTGTTTTTCAGTCCTTGGCAGACCTGGCAGCGTTCTACTCTCCCGCGGCTTGAGCCGCAGTACCATGGACGCAGAAGGCTTTGACGGCCGAGTTCGGAATGGGATCGGGTAGAATTCCTTCGCTATGACCACCAGGTCGGCAAAGGACTGAAAAACCAGCTCGCGGCTTTCGCTGCGAACCTGCACTTTGTGAATACGACACACGGCGACCGATATTTTAGTTTGTGGTGTTGTATGCCTGGCTTTGTTTCCAGACATGGAACGGTGCTGCTTGCGATCAAGCCAATCGAGCAATTAGTACCAGTAAGCTCAACGCATTGCTGCGCTTACACACCTGGCCTATCGACGGGGTAGTCTTCCCCGGCTCTCAAGCGAAACCTAGTTTTGAGGTTAGTTTCCCGCTTAGATGCTTTCAGCGGTTATCTATTCCGTATTTAGCTACTCGGCTATGCCACTGGCGTGACAACCGATCCACCAGAGATACGTTCTTTCCGGTCCTCTCGTACTAGGAAAAAGTCCTCTCAAGTTTCGAACACCCACGGCAGATAGGGACCGAACTGTCTCACGACGTTCTAAACCCAGCTCACGTACCACTTTAAATGGCGAACAGCCATACCCTTGGGACCGGCTACAGCCCCAGGATGTGATGAGCCGACATCGAGGTGCCAAACCGCACCGTCGCTATGGACGCTTGGGTGCGATCAGCCTGTTATCCCCGGCGTACCTTTTATCCGTTGAGCGATGACCCTTCCATTCGGGATCACCGGATCACTATGACCGACTTTCGTCTCTGCTTGGTCCGTCGACCTTGCAGTCAGGCAGGCTTTTGCCATTGCACTCAACATCCGATTTCCGACCGGATTGAGCCTACCATCGCGCGCCTCCGTTACTCTTTGGGAGGCGACCGCCCCAGTCAAACTGCCTACCATACACTGTCTCGGATCCCGTTTCGGGACCGCGGTTAGACATCAGGAACAAGAAGGGTGGTATTTCACATTTCGGCTCCACCAAGGCTAGCGCCTCGGTTTCAATGCCTACCACCTATTCTACACATCCCATTCCTAATGCCAGTGTAAAGTTGCAGTAAAGGTGCACGGGGTCTTTCCGTCTGACCGCGGGAACCCCGCATCTTCACGGGGAATTCAATTTCGCTGAGCCTGTATTGGAGACAGTGGGGAAGTCGTTACGCCTTTCGTGCAGGTCGGAACTTACCCGACAAGGAATTTCGCTACCTTAGGACCGTTATAGTTACGGCCGCCGTTTACTGGGGCTTCGATTCAACGCTTTCACATCTCCTCTTAACCTTCCAGCACCGGGCAGGCGTCAGACGCTATACGTCATCTTTGGATTTCGCAGCGCCCTGTGTTTTTAGTAAACAGTCGCCACCCCCTGCTATGTGCCCCCGACTCCTACTTGCGTAAGAATCGGGCCCTCTTCTTCCGAAGTTACGAGGGCAATTTGCCTAGTTCCTTCAATACAGTTCTCTCAAGCGCCTTAGCATACTCTGCCAGTCCACCTGTGTCGGTTTAGGGTACGGGCTATAAGCTGGAGCTATTTCCTGGGACCAGTTCCCGGCCCGACCAATCCAGTAAGGTCGAACAAGTTACCTGATCCGTCACTTCCAGCAGGCTGCGGAATATTTACCGCATTCCCATCGACTACGCCTTTCGGCCTTGCCTTAGGGGCCGGCTAACCCTGCGCAGATTAACTTGACGCAGGAACCCTTGGACTTACGGCGAGAGGGTCTCTCACCCTCTTTATCGCTACTCATGTCAGCATTCTTACTTCTGATACCTCCAGGCTCGCTCACGCTCACCCTTCACAGGCATACAGAACACTCTGCTACCATTCACATTGCTGTGAATCCTAAGCTTCGGCTTATGGCTTAATCCCCGTTACATTTTCCGCGCAAAGTTCCTTATTTAGATCAGTGAGCTGTTACGCTTTCTTTAAATGATGGCTGCTTCTAAGCCAACATCCTGATTGTTTTGGGAACCTCACATCGTTCACAACTTAGCCATAAATTGGGGGCCTTAGCTGTAGGTCAGGGTTTTTATCCCTCTTCACGACGGACGTTAGCACCCGCCGTGTGTCTCCCGTGCTCAGCACTCTTTGGTATTCGGAGTTTGGTTGGGTTTGGTAAGCGGTGAAGCCCCCTAGCCCATCCAGTGCTCTACCCCCAAAGGTGATACACGAGGCGCTACCTAAATAGCTTTCGCAGAGAACCAGCTATCTGCAAGTTTGATTGGCCTTTCACCCCTAGCCACAACTCATCCCCGACTTTTTCAACAGGCGTGGGTTCGGTCCTCCAGTGCATGTTACTGCACCTTCAACCTGGTCATGGCTAGATCACTTGCTTTCGGGTCTCATCCGTCTAACTCAGTCGCCCTATTCAGACTCGCTTTCGCTGCGCCTTCGCCTTGTGGCTTAAGCTTGCTAGACAGACGAACTCGCTGACCCATTATACAAAAGGTACGATGTCACGGGCTCGCCAAAAACGAGCCGCTCTTTCGGACCTTGTTTCAACATCAACAATGTCGTCTCGCGCCGGCCGCGGTCTTCCCGCGATCGGCGTTTTTCGACACTGCGTTTGAAGCAAGGTCAGAAGAAGTTGCTCACTTTTGGTGAGCCCGCTCCATCTGTTTGTAGGCATCCGGTTTCAGGTCTCTTTCACTCCCCTTGCCGGGGTGCTTTTCACCTTTCCCTCACGGTACTAGTTCGCTATCGGTCACACACGAGTACTTAGGCTTGGAGGATGGTCCCCCCATGTTCAGACAGGGTTTCACGTGCCCCGCCTTACTCGAGGACCTTCAAGCTTTTTACCCGTACGGGGCTATCACCCGCTATGGCTGTCCTTTCCAGAACATTCCGGTTTTTACTTGAAGGCCACTGGCCTAGTCCGCGTTCGCTCGCCACTACTAACGGAGTCTCAATTGATGTCCTTTCCTAAGGGTACTGAGATGTTTCAGTTCCCCTCGTTCGCTCTCCCAACCTATGTATTCAGTTGAAAGTAATCCTTGCGGATTGGGTTTCCCCATTCGGAAATCTGCGGGTCAAAGGGTGCTCGCCCCTCACCGCAGCTTATCGCAGCGTGCTACGTCCTTCATCGCCTGTGTGTGCCAAGGCATCCCCCAGATGCCCTTGCTTTAACGCTTGATCGCTCAGCAATCGTTCCATGCCCAGAAACAAAGCCAGCGTACCAACGACTTGGTACACCGCTTGGAATCCAGAAATGGCTTCATGCGATCAGTCTTGAGTGTCGTATTCTAGATCAACCGGTTGTGCGAACCGGCTAACCCGCCTTCACAATGTCAAAGTCTGCGAAACGCAATTTCTTGCGCGTCGAAGCTGTTTGATTTTTCCGTCGTTGTCGTTTGGAGATCTCTCGAATGGTGGAGCCAGACGGGATCGAACCGACGACCTCATGCTTGCAAAGCACGCGCTCTCCCAACTGAGCTATGGCCCCGGTTATCGGGACAAAGCGCTGGTGGCGCTAAGGTGGTGGGCCTGGGAAGACTTGAACTTCCGACCTCACGCTTATCAAGCGCGCGCTCTAACCAACTGAGCTACAAGCCCGATGAGGCATCGTCCAACGGCTCGCGCACTGGTGCGCGCGAACTGCGACGGAAAAAGGAAGGGAAACGAGGACGGCGGCAAGGCGCCAATTGTTCTGAAAGAGGATGTTGGGATTAGCTCGTGAGAGATCCGAAACATCCATCCTTAGAAAGGAGGTGATCCAGCCGCAGGTTCCCCTACGGCTACCTTGTTACGACTTCGGCCCAGTCGCTGATCCTACCGTGGCCGGCTGCCTCCCTTGCGGGTTAGCGCACCGTCTTAAGGTAGAACCAACTCCCATGCCGTGACGGGCGGTGTGTACAAGGCCCGGGAACGTATTCACCGCAGCCTGCTGTTCTGCGATTACTAGCGATTCCACCTTCATGTACTCGAGTTGCAGAGTACAATCTGAACTGGGACGGTTTTTTGGGATTAGCCGCTTCTCGCGAAGTAGCTGCCCACTGTCACCGCCATTGTAGCACGTGTGTAGCCCAGGGTGTAAGGGCCATGAGGACTTGACGTCATCCCCACCTTCCTCCGGCTTGTCGCCGGCGGTCCCTCTAGAGTGCCCAACTGAATGATGGCAACTAAAGGCGAGGGTTGCGCTCGTTGCGGGACTTAACCCAACATCTCACGACACGAGCTGACGACAGCCATGCAGCACCTGTCTCTGCGTCCCTTGCGGGAAAACTCCCATTACGGAGCGGTCGCAGGATGTCAAACCCTGGTAAGGTTCTGCGCGTTGCGTCGAATTAAACCACATGCTCCACCGCTTGTGCGGGCCCCCGTCAATTCCTTTGAGTTTCAACCTTGCGGCCGTACTCCCCAGGCGGAATGCTTAATGCGTTAGCTGCGCCACTGAACAGCAAGCTGCCCAACGGCTAGCATTCATCGTTTACGGCGTGGACTACCAGGGTATCTAATCCTGTTTGATCCCCACGCTGTCGCGCCTGAGCGTCAGATACGAGCCAGTGAGCCGCCTTCGCCACCGGTGTTCTTCCCAATATCTACGAATTTCACCTCTACACTGGGAATTCCACTCACCTCTCTCGTCCTCAAGCTAAACAGTTTCAATGGCAGTTCCGGAGTTGAGCTCCGGGCTTTCACCACTGACTTGGATAGCCGCCTGCGCGCGCTTTACGCCCAGTAATTCCGAACAACGCTAGCCCCCTTCGTATTACCGCGGCTGCTGGCACGAAGTTAGCCGGAGCTTCTTCTACGGGTACCGTCATTATCGTCCCCGTCGAAAGAGTTTTACAACCCGAAGGCCTTCATCACTCACGCGGCATGGCTGGATCAGGGTTTCCCCCATTGTCCAAGATTCCCAACTGCTGCCTCCCGTAGGAGTCTGGGCCGTGTCTCAGTCCCAGTGTGGCTGATCTTCCTCTCAGAACAGCTAAGGATCGGAGCCTTGGTGAGCCATTACCTCACCAACTAGCTAATCCTACGCGGGCTAATCCTTTGGCGATAAATCTTTCCCCGTAAGGGCACATTCGGTATTAGCGCAAGTTTCCCTGCGTTGTTCCGAACCAAAAGGTATATTCCCACGTGTTACGCACCCGTCCGCCGGTGATGTATTGCTACACCCCCTAGACTTGCATGTTTGAGGCCTGCCGCCAGCGTTCGTTCTGAGCCAGGATCAAACTCTCATGTTTTTGATCCTAGTGTGCAGACGACGCTGAACGCTCTTGTATTTGCGTTATTCGCAAAACTGATTGACTAGGGTTTGGCCGTCTTTCGACGACCGAACATTTGTACAATTTTGTCTTGCAGAAGAACGCGAGCATTCAAAACGTCGCTGCTCGATAGTGTTGCGTCAAAGTTTGACCTTTGACGCGAATGGCTACCAAGCCGCCGCCCGCGTTCCCCTTCCTTAAATCACAATGTCAAACAGCGCCCGCCGACGTTTTTCGCGTCTAATTTCAACGGTAACACCGCTTCGCAACAACAGCCGCGAAGCAGCGTGGGCGCGGGTTATAGGTGCGGGGTCTGGGCAAGTCAAACGCAAAAATGGCCAGAAAAGAGCCTTTTTTTCTGCAGCCTGTGGAAGGTTGCTGCGGCGCAAAATCCGCGCCCAGGAACCCGCTATATATAGAAGCAGCATCCGGTGGGGCCACCGCGGGCGGGAGCGGGCCCCAAAAATGCGTTTAAGCCCATTAAATTGGGCTTAAAATGATTTCTCGAGATCTCCCCGAAAGGGGTTTTTCGCGGGCGCGCCCCGCAATCGGGTGTTTTCGAGCCCCAATATCTAGCTAAACCATTGGTTGTGCTGACATTTTAGTTCGGCCGACAAAGAAAAAGCGCGCCGTTTCCGGCGCGCTTTTCTGAAGTCGGCAAGGCGCGTTACAGCCGCTCGTCCGCCATATGGTGCAGATCCGAGGCCTGCAGATTGGTCATCACGATGCCGTCGGCGCGGTTGTAGCGAACATCCGCGCTATCGATCCAAACGATCTTGTCGTTGTCCAGGCGCACCAGCAGCGCCGACACATTGCCGTTCGGTGCATGGGCGGTATCGATCACCGTTCCGACGCGATTGCCGCTCAGCAGCTCGACGCGTTCGCCAACAAGATTGGCGTCGCGTTCCACGATCACCCACTTCACATAACGATCCGGCCAGATGCCGCGATGATAAGCGGCGCGCTCGGCCGCGTAACGCTCACGCAGCGCCTGATAGGCGGCGCTGCGATCCTGATACTTCTGCTGAGCTGCCTGGTTGCTCTGCAACGCCTGCTGATACTGCTGCTGCTGCGCCTGATACTGCGCATTGTTGACGTCGGCCTGCGCGGCGGCGGCGGCGCTGGGACCGGTGGTGGTGACACCTTCCTGGGCATTGATGCGGGCGGTTTCGGCCTTCTCCGCCGGCGTGGAATCGGTGGTGGGATTTCCGGCGGCATCGACGCGCGCGGACTGCGCGAACGCCGGCGAAGCGGTCAAAAATGCACAGATGGCAAGGCCGCTCGCAGCGGCAAGAATATGAGTTTTCATGGCGCGGGGCTCCTTTAGGGCTTATTGCCCAAAGGAACGTACGGAACCAACGCCGGTTCCGTGCCGCCCAAAATGGAACCAAAGTTCCCTAGACCGCCGCGGTGATGTATTCGCGCAAAGCGGCGGCTTCATTGACGGTTTCGGCGATGCGGGTCTTCACCACGTCACCGATCGAGACCATGCCGCAAACGCCGGCGGCGCCATCCAGCACCGGCACATGACGGAAACGTCCACGGGTCATCACTTCCATCACGCTTTCCACCGTGTCGTTCTCCACACAGGTTTCGGGCGCCGGCGTCATATGCGCATTGACCGGATCGCCGAAGCAATCGGCGCCGCCCCTGGCCATGGCGCGTACCAGATCGCGTTCGGAAATGATGCCGACAAGCTTGCCGCTTCTGTCCCTGACAATCAGCGCGCCTATCTTCTTCTCGGTCAGCAGCTTGGCGGCGTCACAGACGGTGGCGGTGCTGGCGATGGCCACGACATCGCGGCCCTTGTCCTGCAGGATATGCCTGACTTGCATGACGATGCTCCTCCAACTTTTGTTGATGGTCGCTCCGGCTTGCACCGGCGCTCCCAGGCGCTTCGTCCGCGATACGGTTCGCGGGCAAGGCGCAAAACCGGCCGGGATCTCCCGGTCATTGCCAGGATGCTGCGCCCGCCCCGAAGGGCTGGCAAGGCGTATCCCATGCCGCGGCGCAGCGAATTTGGGGCATTTGAAGGATAAAATCCGGCCAAATCGGGCATTTACAGGCCAATAAGCCGCCTTGAGCCGGACTCCAATCTAGGGCAAAAGGGCGCCCTTCCCGCACCGAGTGGTGGCGGCCTTCGTCCGGTAGCGCGGCCGAAGTTCTGGAAGGTCCTGTGGCCGAGAGGCTGCCCCGCCGGCGGAGCCGGCAAGAAATTACTGCCTTCAGCCTCGTCTCTCACGGCTGAAGTTCTGGATGGTGCTGTGGCCGAGAGGCTGAAGGCGGCGGTTTGCTAAACCGTTATACGGTTGTAAAGCCGTATCGAGGGTTCGAATCCCTCCGGCACCGCCATATCCTTCAAGATTTGATACTTGAATCAGCGCAGTAGATTTTGCGCGTTGCCGCTACCCCGGCTTCTACCCCTATTTCGACCGTACCACTTTGCCAGTCGCGAGCTGCTTGTGGCGTCGTCCGCTTGGAAGAGCCCTTCGACATTTGGCTCGAATACCAAATCCCAAAACTTTACGCGTTGGCATCGGCCAAAGGTGTAACCTGCGGGCCTTAGGCCGCCCGAGCGCTAAGGGGCTCATGAACCGAAGCTCATGAGCCCCTGCTTGCTAATCGTCAACTTCCTCGGTTTCTTTCCCGAAATTATCAAAGAATTGTTTCGCGGCCAGCACCTCTAAGGTGTCGACGGTAACAGGAACTGGCCCATCCTCGCCGCAGTAGGTCGCCATCGACATCGGACAAATGATAGTGAACAGCACGCCTTCGGCTTGCATTTCGCACTTAATCGTATGCCGGTCGAGATTGCCGATACTTGCATCTGTACCAATGACTTCAAGCAACGGGTCGTCGCCAGGATAGAACCTCGGCTCGGCTGCTCGATTCTTCATTTTAGTCGTCATCTATTTCTCCTTAGGGTTCATGGGAATGTAGGTGGCGGGATCAAGCTGCCGGACGTCGCTCGCGGGTCCGAACTTGCCAGACCGATTCTTCCTGTATTGCGCCATTTCCTTGGGCATCGGCCAAATGGTTGCGGCGGCGACCCGAACCCAATTGGGCGCCCTCGCTGCCGCGAACCTGTTGATCTTGCCTTTCCGATTACGCTTGCGCTTACGCTTCTTGAACATCGTTTTTCTCCGAACTGGAGAGAGCGATTAAGCGCATGATTGACTGTACGGAAAGGCACGCATCGTCCACCTCAGTCCATCAGCGAGATGCAAGCGAAGAATTTAGTTTTGTCGCTAGCGTGGACGCTGTTGGATCGAGGCTACGAGGCCTCATGCAGATGCGAAGTACTCGCTGCCCAGCTAGCACGCCAAATTGTCATGGCACGTGTTGGAAACCGTGGCGTCCTGGCACGTAACTCCGAAGTTATCCCCGCCCGGGGATTTGCCGCGCAATAGCGCAATACTCCGCCGCCGGATTCGCGCTGGTTTTAGGACCATTGCGCCATTGCGCGTGAAACCGGAGTGCCCCCACTCAGTGCTGATCCATAGATTAGTCATGGCCAATTTATTGGACAACAATGCCAAAGTTCCGTAGTGCTAGAGCGCCGATCATAAAACAACATTATTATGGCTAAGGTCCCCGTCAGGGACGCTTGCTACCGAGGCGGCGCGCGAAGATCGATTTGGTGATTGAACAATGCGGTTGATAACGCTTCTTCAATTCGAACGCATCCTTAAGGGTAAGGGTAAGAAAACGCGGTTGATATCGCGAGGTTCATTTCAGTATTTGGATGATGAGATCGCACCTGCATTGAAACGCAAGCGCGGTAATCGTGAAAAGCTAATCGGGGGCCAAATGCTCGAGAAGCTTGCGAAAGATTTGGTAAGCGATAAAAAGTTGAAATTGCAGCGCCAAGGAATGTCTGCTGACGATGCGCTGGCAGAAGCGTGTCAAAAAGTTGGCAAAATGATCGGGGCAGCCCCCTCCACAGTTGAGGGCTATTATAAAGGGAAAAACAGACGCGAGCGGCAACTGCCAAATGACAAGCGCAGTTTCAGTCGTAGGAAGCAAAAGGTTCGTTCGCCCAAAATCGATTAATCGCCCCCTGCGCGCGTATTGGGCATGGATTACGAGTCGATCTCCAACCTTCATGGAGAGACTTCCAATGAACGATCAAAAGCGCCTCTTGACCGTGAAAGAATTTTGCCATCGCTACGGCATCAGCCGTAGTAAGTTTTTCCTTCTTCTTCAGGAAAACCTTGCGCGCCCCATCATCCGTATCGGCCGCCGCGTTTACATTGCCGTGGACGATGCGGAGGCATGGGTCGCCACGCATCGCATTAAGCCGGTGGCGGCATGAGCAGTACCGATGTTGCAAGCATCGCGCGTACGCTTGGCGGCGCTCGCGAAGGTTCGTCGGGCTGGATGGCGTGCTGTCCAGCCCATGACGACAATACGCCCTCGCTTTCCCTGAAGGTGCAGAACGGCAAGCTACTGGTGCGTTGCCATGCTGGCTGTACTCAAGATTCCGTGGTCAATGAGCTGCAGAAGCGCGGCCTCTGGCCGAGCCCCCCGCTTTCCGGTTCCGCGCGCATTAGCGCAATGCCCGGCTGTCGCTTGGAACAGTACGCAGCGACCAAAGCCCTTAGCGTCACCTTCTTAGGCGACGAACTTGGTCTGCGTGACACCACGTGCGGAGGCAAGCCTGCCGTCGAGATTCCGTACCTTGATCACCTGGGTGCGGTTGCCGCCATCCGTTACCGCATCGCCGTTGCAGGCCCAGACCGCTTTCGCTGGCGCAAGGGCGATAAGCCCATGCTTTACGGCCTTGATCGTCTCGACGGTGCCGACGCTGGTTCGTCTGTGGTCCTGGTTGAAGGGGAATCCGACGCCCAGACGCTGTGGGCCCACGATTTCGCGGCCATGGGCATTCCGGGCGCATCTCTGTGGCGCGACGGTGACCATGCCCGTCACTTCGAGAAGTTTGCCACGGTATATGTCGTCCTGGAGCCGGATGCTGGCGGGCAAGCGCTGGAACGGAGTCTTCTTAATTCGTCATTGGCGTCCAAGGTCAAGGTTGTCGACCTTGGTGGCTTCAAGGACGTAAGTGACCTCTATTTGGACAATCCGGATGGCTTTCCTGACAGGTGGGAGCGCGAACTGACGCGCGCAGTCCCGTTGGTGGCCAAGTGGGAACGTCGGGTTAAGAAGGAGAATGAAGTTAAGCGCCGCGCTTCATGCCCCAAAGTGGCCGCGGAAGACGAAATTCTGGAACTGTTTGCGAAAGACCTGCGTGCACTGGGCGCCGTCGGCGTCTCGGCCCACGCCAAGCTTTTGTATCTCGCCGTGAATAGCCGTTTGTTCGAGCGGCCGATTTCGATTGCCGTCAAAGGCCCAAGTTCAGGCGGCAAGTCGTTCCTAGTTGAATCGGTGCTGAAGTTCTTCCCGAGCAGCAGCTACTACGCCCTGACGGCCATGAGCGAGCGCGCCTTGGCCTACTCTCACGAGCCTGTGAAGCACCGCATGCTGGTGCTTTATGAAGCGGCAGGGATGAGTGGGGATTTTGCCAGTTACCTGATCCGCTCGCTGCTGAGCGAAGGCCGGGTGCGTTACGAGACCGTACAGGCTGGTCCTGACGGCGCCCTCGAGACTCGCCTTATTGAACGCGAGGGGCCGACAGGGCTGATTGTCACCACCACAGCGGTCAAGTTGCATCCTGAAAATGAGACGCGCCTGATCTCGATGACCGTCACGGACACCGAGGAACAGACCCGCGCCATCTTGGTTGCCCAGGCTAGTCCGTCCGAGGATGCAGCTCCAGACTTGTCCGAATGGCATGCCTTCCAGGCGTGGTTATCGTTAGGGCCGTCGTCGGTGGATATCCCGTTTGCCAGGATACTGGCGGACAAGATCAAAGCTGTTGGCGTCAGGCTCCGGCGCGATTTTCCCGCGTTGCTGACGCTGATCCGCACCCATGCCCTGTTACATCAGCAGAACCGCAGCCGGGCGCCTTCCGGTGCGGTGATTGCGGAGCTGGAGGACTATGCTGCCGTCCATAACCTGGTCGCGACGTACATGCAGGATGGTCTTGAGGCCACTGTGCCTTTCCACGTTCGTGAGTTGGTGGAGGCGGTGGCTGAGCTTGCGGAGGGGCAGCAGGGCGTGGCGCTGCCGCGCATTGCCGACTGGCTGAAGATCGACAAATCGTCAGCCAGCCGCCGTGCAAAGGTGGCAGCCAATTTGGGGTACGTCCGCAACCTGGAGGATCGGAAAGGCCGCCCTGCCAGGTACGTGGTCGGCGATCCCTTGCCGGACGATGTCAATATCCTGCCGACGCCGGGGGAGGTCGGGGCGACCATTGCGGCATTGCGCGGCGTTCGGGAGGGTTGGGGGCTAGGCCCCCCTTCCTGGCCGTAAATTCTAGTGGTGGAAATGCGCTTCCGCCGACGGCCATTCAGAGCGGCCAGCTCGGGCAAGAAATGGATGCGGGCGGTTATGGCGGTAGGTGCGCCCATGGCCGCCCCGGCCACTGTAAAAGCGCCCGGCCAAGTCCAAATGGGTCGTAACTCCTAGGGGCCAGGAATGACCGCTTTACTCCAAAAGCTGCCATTCCGCCCCTACCAGCCCAATGACCGCTTTACCCCCGAAAGCGGTCATTCGTTTGGGCTAGCTGAATGTCCGCTTTGCGCCAATAGCGGACATTCCCACTTGCCTAGCCATGTCCGACTTCCTGTAGGTTACTGCCAGAGCGAGGAATTGCCGAAGCCCGGCAGCGCGGCGGCATCCACCGGCGGCGGCGGCGGCGGCGGCGCACCGTTCAACACGCCCGGGATGATGACGGTCGCGCCGCCACCGTCCGAGCCCGAACCGCGGCCTTCCAGGCTGGCGACCATGTCGCTGGTGGCCTGGTCGGAGGAATTGGGCGCCTCGGCGGGTGTGCCGTCCTCGGTGGTGTTGTTGGCGGCCAGCGGGCTTCCGCCCGGGGGCGGCGGGGGCGGCGGCACTGGCGGCGGCACCGGCTGGGGCGGCGGCCTGTTCGGCGCACCCTGGTTGACGTTGAGGACCGGGGGCTTGGACGCGCCCGCGATAAAGCCCATGAGCGCGGTCTTGGTATCGCCCGCCAGCGGGCCGGTATCCGGCGGCACTGTCGGCGTGATGGGCGCGGGCGGGGTGATAGGCGCTGCCGTGGTGATGGTCAGGGCGGTGGCGTTGCCCGGCGCCTGGACGAAGACATAATTGGCCGCCGACAGGCCCGAACCATTGATGGCATAGCTGCCCGGGACGCTGGTCAGGCCCGCATTGGTGGTGAAGACCAGAAGGCCCGAGGTGGCGGAGGCCAGCGTCTCGCCATTCACAAAGCCGCTGACGCTGCCGCCGAAGGCGGGATTGGCATCACCGGCCGCGCGGGTTGCCGCATTGGCGAGATAGACCAACGTCGCGGGCGTGATGGTCAAAGCGGTGTTGTTGGCGGCGGCCTGGACAAATACGTAATTGGCGGCGCTCAGGCCCGAACCGTTGATCGCATAAAGGCCTACGCCGCTGGCCGCATTGGCAGCACTTGCGAACACAAGATTGCCGCTGGTGACGCTGGCCAGCGTGTCGCCATTCACAAAGCCGGTGACGCCGCCGCCAAACGCCGGGTTTGCTCCACCATAAATGCGGCTGACAGCGTTGGCGGTATAGCTCAGAGTCGCGGGCGACACCGTCAGATGAGCGTTCTGGAACACGACGTGATAGCCGTTCAGCTGCAAGCTGCCCAGGCTCGCCACGATATCATAGACGCCGACATTGACGCCGCTGCCCGCACCCAGGCTGCTGATCAACGGCACGCCGCTGAAGCTGGCATCGGAACCGCCCGGCAGGAAAGCCTCGGAATAATCACCCACCGACAGCGCCGTGGTGGTGATGATATAGCCGCTCGCCAGCGCGGCACTGTTGTCCACGCCATAGATCTTGGCGGCGTCGGTGGCGGTGACGGTGAGGATCGCACCCTGGGCGAAGACATAACGGTTGCCGGTCGCGCCGACCGGGTCGGGATAGGTGGTGCCGAAGATCGCCATATTGTTGCTGCTGAGCTGCCCGAACGTGTCATCAGCCGGATTGTCCGAATAGATCAGCCAACGGCCCGTGCCGGTGAACTGGATCGCCTGGCTGCCGGCCTGGTTGATGAAATTGCCACCGGCCGCCAGCACGATGTCGCCGCTGTCGCCGGTCACCGTGGCGCCACTGGCCAGCGTGATATCACCATCGGCCACCAGATTGATCGAACCGGTGGCCGCGACCGTGCCGCCAAGCGTCAGGCTGGGATGGGTCAGGCCCCGGCCGTCCGCGACGGTCACCTCGATGCTGCTGGCCGGGACGGGATTGCTGTCGCTGTTGATACCGCCCAGCTGAACAATGTTGGTGTTCACCGAATTGGCGAAGCTGATGGAGCCGAATTCCGAACTGGTCAGCGATATGTCGCCTTGCACCGCGTTGGCGGGGTTGGTCAGGTCCACAGAGCCGTCGAAAGCCTGGGCATCCAGTCCATCACCGGTCTCAATGGCGCCGGGACCTTCGACATTGGCGTCGGCGTACAGGGTGAGATGGCCCTGGACACGCAGGGTCCCGCCATTGGGATCATCAACCGAGATATGGGCAGTCCCGCTATTGGGATCGCTGGCAACGAATTGCGCCTGGCCGTGGATATCTGAAGCGCCCAGCTTCAGGTCCCGGCCGTTGTTCAGGACGACATCGGTCTGTTCGGTGATGATGCGGACCACGCCTTCGATCTGGTTGCCGGGATCGCCACAACCGCAGGACGACGCATTCAGGGTGATGAAGCCGTTGCCGCCGGTGGTGTTCAGGGTCAGGTCGCGCACCTGGATGCCGTAATTCTGGTCGATTCCCCCGGCCGCGTTGACGAAAAGATTGCCGGTCAGGGCGCCGGGGGACTGGTTGGTGTCGGGCATGAGATTCAACGCCACTTGCTCGGCACCCTGGTCGAACGGCAGGTCGAACGAAATACCCTTGACGGCGTTCAGGAAGACATCGCCGCCGAAGGTGCTGATCGATACCGAAACATTGTCGCTGTCGGAATTGAACGTGTTCAGGTGCAACTGGTCTTGCAGGCTGCCGATGCCGCCGCTGAGGCCGTTGGTGCTGCCGCCGACATCCAGGATGACATCGCTTGCGGTGATCGTGCCGCCGATGTTGCTGATGCCATGATTGTCCGTCGTGCCGACTACGCTGTTCAGATTAAAATCATTGGCGGTCAGCCAGACTGCGCCGCTGTTTGAGCCGGAATCCTCAGCGGTGATGTCCGCGTTCACCGCGATGTTGCCGGTCGTATCGAGGTGGATCAGGCCGCCAAGGCTGCTGATGGGCGCGTCCACGGCGATGTCGCCCAGGACGGTGAGCGAGAAGATGCCGCCGCCCAGTTGCACGGCGTTGCCCTCGCCCAGGCCCGCCACCGAAACCGCCGAGGTGGAATAGAGCGAGACGTCCATGCCGTTGGTCTCGATGTCCCGGATCACCACCGGGCCGCCCTGATAGCCGTTGAGCCTGATGGCGCCATCGCTTCCAATGATGCCATTGTCGCTCAGCAGCGACAGGCCGGTTGTGGTGAGGGAATCATCGGAGTTGAAATTGGTGATGTCGCCGCTGGCATGAAGGCTGGTATCGCCCGCCACCGTCAGGGTGCCACCGATATTGATGGCGGAATGGCCACCAGAGCTCTGGCTGTCATCATTGGTGGAGACGCTCAGCGATCCGCCCACCACAGAATTAATCAGGGTCGTGTCCACGCTGTTGACGAAGCTGGCATTGCCAGCTGCGTTCAGGGCAACCGTGCCGCCCACGATGTTGTCGAAATAGGACAGATCGACCGCGCCGAAGTTCGAGGTGGCGGAGAGGCTGCCGCTGGTGAGGATCTGCAGGGGCTGATCCAGGTCCTGCAGGATATCGCCATCGGCTGTCAGGCTGACATTGTCGGCCTGAACCTTCTCGCCGCTATCCGCCAGGGTGATGCCGCCGCCGCTTCCCACGGTGAGCGAGAAGTCGCCAGCCAGGTTGATCGCGCCCAGGGTCATGTCGCCATTGCTGATGACCTGGGCATTGCCCACGCTGTTGCTGAGGCGAAGCGTGCCGCCGATCTTGTTGCTGGCGCCATCGAGCAGGATGTCGCCGAATCCGACTTGGAAGGTCGCGGCCCCGCCTATGTTCAGGGCGTCGCCGGTTTGGCTGAGGTCGCCCGAGCGCAACTCGACCGACAGGGCACCCGAGGCTACCGTGTCGTCGAACAGACTGCCGTCCACTTGCCCCAGCGCCATCGCGGAGCCGTTTACGAAAACGCCCGGACCGGTGGAGTGCGCTTTCAGGGCACCGACGGCGTTGGACTGGTTGTCCAGGGTGAAGCCGCCATCCTGGCTGGATACGGTGAAGATCCCTGCGGTGATGGTGCCGTCGGGGCCGGAATCGGGATTGCCGGGAAGCTGGGTGAGGGTCGCTCCCGTCCCGCTCACGCCGGCCGTGACAGATCCCGCCCCCGCATCTATGGCGCCGATGCCGTTGCCGATGACAAGGCTGCCGTCATTGAAAATATCGGCGTACTGGGCCGGATCGTTGGCCGCCAGCGACACGGAAAGAGAATTGCTGTTGGTGGCGATGAAATATGCTCCATCCGCCACGCGGGGCTCGGAGCCGCCGATATTGCCGTATTCGCTCTGCAGGCCCAGCGCATCGCCGGTGATGGTGGAGTAACCCTTCAGGTTGACGATGTTGCCCGCTGCATGCAGCAGCGTGTCACCGGTCACGAAATGGACACTGGGGAAGTCAGAAAACGTCTGTGCGGTGACGTTGCCCGTCAGGTACAGGTTGGAATGCGGCGGCCCGGGGGAGCCGATCGGGTCGTGCACTTCGATATCGATGGAAGCTTGATAGTCGTTGTCGCCCACCACGCTGACGGTGCCCAGCACCGTGTCGGTGCGGTTGGCGAACCTGACCGCGCCGACCCCGCTCAATGTCACCGTGCCGGTGACCGTGTCGAGACCGTCGGTGCTCACGGTGCCCAGGATATGGTTGCCATCTGTGTCGTTCACGCCGGCGCCCAACGACAGGTCAATCTCGCCGAAATCGCTGGTGGCGGTCAGGCCATTGGACTGGATGGCAATGAGCTGGCTGATATTGCCATCGGCGTGCAACCGCAGTTCGCCGCCCACCACCACGGCGCCCGCACCCCCGGACAGCTCAAGGTTCTGACCGTTGCTGACCGCGTCGACCTGGAGGAAGCCGCCGACATTGGATGAGCCCAACTGGGTGCTCACCGAATTGGCGAATGCGACGTCGGCGCCAGCGGTGGTGCCGAAACTGACCATGCCGGAAACCTGGTTGCCGGCGTCATCGAGTGAAATGTCGGCGGCGGAGCCAGTGGTGCTGACAGCGACATTGTTCGCTGTGATGCCCCAGGTCTGGTTGACCAGGATGTCGCTGGTCAGGGTGAAATTGCCGGTTCCCAGATTCACGCCTTGGGCCGGAATTCCGGAACTGAACTGGCTGGCGAGATCGGAGATCGTAATGGCGGAAGCGGCTCCCCCACCGCTTTTGCTCACATAGGCGCCAGCGCCGAGACTGTTGACCGACAACGAGATGATGCCGGAACTGTCGATTGCTATCGGCGTGACCGCGCTGCCAATGCTGCCAGTGGCGGCACTCAGGGCCAGTGCAATGTTAGCGGCCGATAAAGCGCCAGAGCCTGAAATACCCGCGCCGCTTTGGGTGCCACCAGTTGCGTTGGGATTGCCAGCCCACAGCGCGATGGAACCATTGCCGATGTTCACGCCGGCATTCAGTATGATGGAGCGTCCGGCGTAGAGTTCCAGCGCATTGATCGTCGCAACGGAAACAGCGCTGTTCACCGTGATATCCAGGTTCGCCTGGAGCGTCACGTTGCTGCTGGATAGCGCGGTTTGAATGGCGAAGGGGCTGATGACAACGTCGCCAGTGGTACTGAATGTCGTATCGGTACAGCCCGAACCGCCCAGGGTCGTGCAGCCGCCCGAACTGTTGATGTCGATATTGTCGGGATCGAGCAGCCAGTTGCCGGCAAAGCCTATCGCAGCCGAGGTATCGACCGTCGCATTCGCCGCCACGCCCGGTAATGGCCGGAGGTCTCCACCTGCCCGCCATGGCCGCTTTGTGCACCGCCCCGGGCGCTGATGGCGCCGGCGAATTTCGTGGTGCCATCGGACCAGGCCACGACCTTGCCGCCATTGCCGCGGGTTACGGCATCGGCCGTGATGGTTGCCTTGCCGATGGTGGTGGTCTGGGCGTGTTGCTCGCTACCCTTGCCCTGGACGTTGCCGCCGATCAGTGTGGTGCCGCCGCCGGCATCGCCCGACACATCCACCTTTGCGTCGTCGGCGATGGCGATATCCTTGCCCAGCACCTTGACCGTGCCGCCGGTCTCGCCCGCACCCTTGCCCGACGCATCCAGCGTGCCGGAGTTGGCGACCCCGCCATCCTCGGCTTCCAGGATGATCTCGCCATTCTCCTCGCGCACCGAGGTGGCCTCGACCATGCCGGTATTGTTGATCACCGCATCCTGCACGCCGGCCGCGGCGCGCGCGGTCAGCAGGATCTGGCCGCCGGGCGCGCTGATCTTGCCGGTGTTGGTGACCTTGCCGCCGGTGGAATTGGCGCCCACCGCATAGGACAGAAGACGGTCGCCGTTGAAATCCACCGTGAAGGTATCGGTGCCGCCCAGCACGACATGGCCCGCATTGGCCTGGATCAATCCATGATTGATGACGGTGGGCGCCGACAGCACCACCGAGCCGCCGCTGGACGCGGTGATCGCGCCCTTGTTGATGACGGAATTCCTGCCGCCGCTGAAATTGTAGCGGCTTTCGATGAAATCCTGGTTGGCGATGTCGGACGTGGTGGCCAGCAGGCCGCCGACATTGATGCGGGCGTTGCTGCCGAACAGCACGCCGTTGGGATTGAGCAGCCACACCTGGCCATTGGCGCGCACCGCGCCTTCGATGTTGGAGATGTTCGCGCCGGTGACGCGGTTGAGCGTGATGGACGCAGCGTTGGGCTGGTTGAATTGGAGGGTTGCGCCGGCGCCGACCGAAAAGTCCTGCCAATTGATGATGGCCTTGGCTGTCGACTGGTTGATCAGGGTGGTGGAGCCGGAGGTCGAGACTTGCGCCCGGCCGGCAACAACGGACGCGCCCACAGGTTGGGCCAGGGCCCGACCCGTGCCCATCACGAGAAACGGAATTATGCTAACAGTTCCAAGCGCCTGGCCGCGCATGCGCCGCCAGCGAGCATGCCTGTTTAGGTCCCGATTACCCACTTACCCAACCCCATGACCGGCCCCACCGGTCCTGAGTGACCGCCCCAGCCACACCAGGTACTGGACCCATGTTTCACGCAATGTACCCTACGACCGCATGTCCGGCCTGTATCACTCCGGGACGAAATATTTTCCGACAGGGTGAAGGGCCTGAGCCTCCAAGGCAACTCCGGCCGCTGGTGGGAAACCCCGTTAGCATGCCGCTTCGTTCTTTCAAAAGACGGGTACGGGCGGGTTTGGCGTAGTATTGTCGAGCACAAACAAAGTCTTAAATTTTTTTGGCCGCCGGGTTGCTTGCATCCAAATGAGGAGGAATTTCCGCCAAGTCTGTTCATCCGGGCGTGCCGTAGCGATTATTTCGTCTCCTGCGTCTCCAGTTCCATTCGAATGTCCGCTTTGGGTCAAAAGCGGTCATTCAGCCCCGGTCAGCCGAATGTCCGCTTACCCCCAAAAGCGGACATTCGTTGGGGGCGTTTTGGGTTAGCCAATGGCGCTGTAAGCTATTGAAAGCTTGTGGCACCGGTTTTTAGGGTTAGCCCGACTAAGCTATTGAGAGGACTTGCCTAGGGCACTCCCTCCGGCACCGCCAACGCCTCAAGACCACAAAATCACTTGAAGTGCTGTCCGCTGGTCCAGGCAATGAGAGATTTGCGCGTGCCCTTTGTGCACGGTGTCACTTGGTGCAGGACATAGGAGGGAAAGGCAATCACCGCACCCCGGTCGCGCACTCCGACCTCGATCTGCTTACCGCCATGGAATTGCAGATCACAGCCCTCATAGCGAGACGGATCAGTGAGCTGCACCGATATCGAAAGCTTCCGCGGGGTCTTCAGATGTCCCTGATCAACATGCCAGTCGTAATGACCGTTCTCACTGGCGTGATAAATCGAATACTGGAATGGTTCGGAAAAGCCGCTGATATCGAATTTATAGACACGGTCGTTGAGGGTTCGGACCACCCTTTGCAGCCGATCATATATCCATTTGGTCTCGGCGGAGGGAAAAAGCCAAGCCGTGCGGGTAACGCGTACCTTGTCCCGCACTATATCATGCACCTTGTCGGCGGCGACAGTTGCCTGGCTAGAGGCCAACCGGTCGCCATAGGCCTCGATCTGATCCAGCTCGGTTGGGGTAAACGCATTTAGCCAGACGGCAAAGGTGACGGTAGGGTCAAAATCATCCATAGGAGTTTCCGGAGCCCAACAGCTCATGAAAATAAAGCCAGAACGGCTTTCCGTCCATGCGTTCCCAGTAACCCAGTTCAAAAGATCGAGGTCAATTGCGGGTTGTTCGCTTCGGGTAAATAAGCGGCCATTGGCTCTATCGTTCGGTTAGCCGACCGCGAAATAAGCCCTTGGAATGTATCGGGAGAGGATTTCAAGGTTAGCCAAGCTAACACCTTGAACTATCACAGTTGATTTGGTCCCTCCGGCACCGCCATCCCGCTTCGAGCGGGAATCTATCAATCAACACAATCGAAGCGGGATGGCGGTGCCGGAGAGGTTTCCGGGCCCTTCGCTTACGCTACGGGCGTTCGTCGCTCGAAATGGTCCACCGGACCATTTCGTTGGCCTTCGGCCAACCGCTCCTCACTGTTCGACAAAATCGGCGATAGCAGAGGACGAAAAACATGCCTTGAGCATGTTTTTCGCAATCCCTCCGGCGCAGTGCCGCCTCAGTTCGCCTTCTTGGCCGCGACCAGTTCGATTTCGACCAGCGCGCCTGGTGTCGGCAGCTTCACCTGGAACGCCGAGCGCGACGGCCGGTTGGGCTGCTCCGGGGTGCCGAAGCGCTTGGCCCATTCGCCGTTCAGCCCGGCGAAATCGATCTGATCGCCCTTGGCGGGATCGCCCACCAAAAAGACATGGGCGGCAAACACATCGCCAAAGCCCAGGCCGTTCTTGGTCAGCATGGCTTGCAGCTTGTTGAGGATATTGTCGGCCTGCTGGACGGTGTCGCCCATGCGGCCGGGGCTGCCCGCCGGGATGCTGGCATTGATCGGATCGGCCGTGGTGCCGCTGAAGTAATATGTGTCGTAGCCCGCGGGCACGATGCGCTGGGCGCTGGCCGGCAGGACGGAGGTGCAAAGCGCCAGGGCCGCGCCCAGGCAGGCAATTTTCCAGGAAGCCATCATGAGTATCTCTCCTCGTTGAAAATGATCTGGGGAGTATGCACGGGAAAGGCCCGCGCGCATCAGGCAATTTCAGGTGCCGTGGGCCGCAATCGCCGCCAGGAATACGGGGCCGAAGTCCTTCAGCTTGGCCGCGCCCACACCATTGACGACGGCGAATTCGCTGAGATTGCGGGGGCACAGGGCCGCCATGTCGATCAGGGTGCGGTCCGAAAAGATCACATAGGCCGGCACCTTGCGTTCGCGCGCCAGTCTGAGCCGCACCGCCTTGAGCGCGGCCAGCAGATCGGGGTCGCCGCCGTCATTCGCCGCCGCAGCATCGGCCCGCGCCTTGCTGCGTGGGGTCATCTCGCGGAATTGGAAGAGGCTTGTGCCACGCCGCAGGTCTTCGCCCCGCTCGGTGATCGCAAGGCCGCCGTGATCGTCCGGCGCCAGAAAACCGGCCGCCACCATCTGACGGATCAGCGATGTCCATTCTTCCTTCTTGCGCGTTGCGCCACTGCCGAAGCAGGCCAGCATATCGTGACCGCGTTCCTTGATCTTCTGGGTGCCCGCGCCGCGCAAAATGTCGATGACATGGGTGGCGCCAAAGCGTTCACCTGACTGCAGAACTGCCGCCAGCACGGTCTGTGCTTCCCTGGTGCCATCCTTGAGCGGCGCACTGTCCAGGCAATTGTCGCAGTTGCCGCACGGCTCCGCTGTCTCCCCGAAATATTGCAGCAGGATCTGGCGGCGGCACCCTCCCGCTTCGCAATAGCCGATGAGCGTGCCCAGCCGGCCATGCGCACGCCGCTTGTGCTCGTCACTGGCCTCTTCATTGTCGATGAACATGCGTCGCATGCGGATGTCGCCAGACCCGAACAGCATGTGCGCTTCGGCGGCCCGGCCATCACGGCCGGCACGGCCGATCTCCTGGTAATAGGCCTCCAGGTTGCCCGGCAGGTCGGTGTGAAAGACGTAACCCACGTCCGGCTTGTCGATACCCATGCCAAAGGCAATGGTCGCCACCATCACCACGCCGGCCTCGGTCATGAAACGGTTCTGGTTGGTATCGCGCGCTTCCTTGCTCATGCCGGCGTGATAGGCCAGCGCCCGCACCTTGCTGCGTTCCAGGAAGGCCGCGGTCTCTTCGGTCTTCTTGCGCGACAGGCAATAGACGATGCCGCTCTTGCCCGCATGGCGCTGCACGAAATCCAGCAGCTGCGCCTTGCCGCCATCGCGCGCCGTGACGCTGAGCTTGATGTTGGGCCGGTCAAAGCCCAGCACCAGGGTCTCGACCTTGCCGGCGAACAGCCGGGCAGCGATGTCGCGGCGCGTCGCCTCGTCCGCTGTCGCGGTCAGGGCGATGATCGGCACCCTGGGGAACAGGGTGCGCAGCCGCGACAGTTGCTCATATTCAGGCCGGAAAGCCGGTCCCCATTGGGAGATGCAATGAGCCTCGTCCACTGCGATCAGGCGGACATCGGTGCGGGCCAGCGCGTCCAGCATCCGCTCCGTCATCAGCCGTTCGGGCGCCAGATACAAAAGCCGGGTCTCGCCTGCCGTCACCCGCCGCCAGGCGGCGATATTCTCGTCGCGGTCGATGGAGGAATTGATGGTGTCGGCCGCGACCCCGGCCAGCCGCAGTGCTGCGACCTGGTCCTGCATCAGCGCCACCAGCGGCGAAACCACGATGGTCAGCCCGCCCAGCACCAGCGCCGGCACCTGGTAGCAGAGCGACTTGCCCGCGCCGGTCGGCATCACCGTCAAAACAGGGCGGCCAGCCAGCAACGTCTCGATCGCGGTGGCCTGGCCGGGGCGAAAATCGTCAAAGCCGAACACATCCTTGAGGATGCGCCGCTTGGGATCGTCGGAAATCGCGATTTGCTGATTCACGCGGCCTTATATCATGCCTGGCGATTCTCCAGCCGCCTGTGCAGCTTGCGGATGATGTCGCCGGCGGTTTGCTCGCAAACCCCCGGCACCACCGCATGCGCCAGCGCCGCCAGCCCCGCACCCAGCAACGGCAAGGCAAAGGACAGCGCCACGCGCTGATGCTGGAGATAGCTTTCGCCGACGCTGGAGGGATGAGACAGAAACAGCCGCCGAAACATCGCCAAACCCCTGTTGCGCCGCATCATTCTAACGCAAAGGCGTGGGCTTGTGTGGCGTTTGGTTTGCCGGAATATTGGGCAGCAACAAATGGAGGGGATCATGAAATACGCAATTCTCGGCGCGGCCTGCCTGATGGTGTGCAGCACCAGCGCTTTCGCTGCCAATGCGACCCGGGCGCCTTTCGGTGCGCTATCCGACGGCACAAAGATTGAAGCCGTGACCCTGACCAATGGCGCCGGCATGAGCGCCAAGATCATGACCCTGGGCGCCACGTTGCAATCGCTGGCCGTGCCGGACAAGGCCGGTCACAAGGACGATGTGGTGCTGGGCTATGACACCGCGCAGGAATATCTCACCCGGCCGAATTATTTCGGAGCCTCGGTGGGGCGCTATGCCAACCGCATCGCCAAGGGGAAATTCTCTCTCGATGGCAAGGGTTACACCCTGGCCACCAATGACGGCCCAAATTCGCTGCATGGCGGACCCAAGGGTTTCGACAAGCGGGTGTGGAAGATCGACTCGGTCACCAGCGGCCCGGACGCCAGGGCGGTGTTCAGCTATGTCAGCGCCGATGGCGAGGAAGGCTTTCCCGGCGAATTGAAAGTCACCGCCACCTATTCGCTGAACGAGCAGAGTGAGCTGAAGCTGGAATACAAGGCCACCACCTCAAAGCCGACGGTGCTGAACCTGACCAACCATTCCTATTTCAACCTGTCGGGCAATGACGCGCGCGATGTGATGGGCAACATGGTGACCCTGCATGCCGCCAAATTCACCCCCGTGGACGCGACCTTGATCCCCACCGGCGAGCGCCGCGCCGTGGCCGGCTCACCCTTCGACTTCCGTACGCCGCACCGGGTCGGTGACCGTATCCGCGACGCCCGCGACCAGCAGATCCGCTATGGCCGCGGCTATGACCACAACTTCATCGTCGATGGCGCCGCCGGATCTTTGCGTCCCGCCGCGGTGGTCAATGACCCGGTGTCGGGCCGCACCCTGGAAATGAGCGTCAGCGCGCCGGGCATCCAGTTCTATACCGGCAACTTCATGGACGGCACTTTCTTCGGCAAGGCCCAGCGCAGCTATCGCCAGGGCGATGCCATCTGCCTGGAGCCGGGCGTGTTCCCGGATTCCCCCAACCATGCGGATTTTCCCACCGCGCGACTGAACCCGGGCCAGGCTTACATCAACACCATGGTCTACAAGTTCAGCGCGAAATAACCTGGAAGGCGAACATAATCAGGGACGGGAAACTTTCCCGTCGCGCTGCCGTTAGCGCCACCTTTTGGGGCCTTTACCGCCACACCCGCAACGGCAACCGATAGGCTTGATGTATTCTTCCCAATATTCCTTGCCATAGTCATAGCCGAATTCTTCGCCTGGCCTTATGGCGCGTTTGGCTACGATAAACACGCGCTGATTGACTTCTTCCGGTTCGCAGTTGGGCGAGCAGGAATGATTGATGTAGCGGGCTATATTTTTCCGGCCGCCGCCATGGATGGCCATGTGGCCATCGACCTCGAAGAAATATCTCCCGCGGCTGCGGATCATTTCCACCTCAGTGACCAGGGGTCCCCAATATTCGGCGACCACCTCGCCCTTCCTGACGAGGCCCGTGGCGAACAGCCCCAAACCGTGAGCGGCTCGCTTTACTGCCGCGTTGATATGCAACACTCGCTTCATGATCTCTGATCTATATCGCCTTCGCGTTTACGACTTCCCGTCGCCGGCGATTCAATCCACCGCCACCACCGCAACTGACTTGGCGGGCAGATCGAACGCCAACTTGCCGTCGGCCGTGTTGCTGTTCTTGAACGCGATCGGGCGCACCATATTGGGTGCGTCGAAGCTGTTATGCGCATCCATGGCGAAAGCCGTCAGCACCCGGCCATGGGCGCTGCCCGTCAGGTTGGTGATCACCTGCACGGCGTGGCCGGGGTCGGTGTTGACCATCGCCAGGTACAGCTTGCCGTCCTTGCCGCGCGCCGCTGACACGTCCAGCATCGGCACGCCAGCGCTATAGGCCTTCCCATCCACCTTGGCGGGGTACGGCACAGCGCCCATGAAGACCTGATACATGTCGAAGACATGATAGGTCGGCGTCAGCACCATCTTTTCCTTGTCGGTCAGGATCATGGCCTGCAGCACATTGATCATCTGGGCGATGTTGGCGCCCTTTACCCGGTCGCTGTGGCGCTGAAAGATGTTGAGGCTCAGCGCCGCCACTTCGGCATCGCGCAGTGAGTTCTGCTGGTAGAGGAAGCCGGGATGGCTGCCCGGTTCCTGGTCGTACCAGGTGCCCCATTCATCGACATACAGGCCGATCTTTTTGGCGGGATCATACTTGTCCATGATCGCCACGGTCTTGGTCACGATCTCCTCGGTGTGCAGGGCATGCGCCAGGGTCGAGGCCCATTCTGTTTCCGGAAAGCCGGTGGCCGGCCCCTTGTCGCGGAAGACGCGCGGCACGGTATAGTAGTGCACGCTGAGACCATCGAACTTGCCACCGTCCCGCATCATGGTCTCGGCAAAATCGTAATTGTCGTCATGGCTGCCGCTGGCGATCTTCAAGCTGCCCATCTCGCGCGGCGTATTGGCGAAAGTGGCATAGCGGCGATTGATGTCGGCGGCATATTCGGGGCGCATATTGCCACCGCAGCCCCAGGTCTCGTTGCCGATGCCGATGAAATGCACGTTCCAGGGCTTGGCCCGGCCATTTTTCTTGCGCTCATTGGCCAGCGAGGATTTGCTGTCGGACGTCATATATTCCAGCCACTGGGCGGAATCATACGGCGTCAGCGAGCCGACATTGAGCGAGACATAGGTATCTGCTCCGATCAGCTCGGCGAAGTTCATGAACTCATGGGTGCCGAAGCTGTTATCTTCGGTCACACCGCCCCAATGGACATTGACCCGCACCGGCCGCTTGGCGCGCGGGCCGATACCATCGCGCCAGTCGTAAAGATCGCCGAAACAGCCGCCCGGCCAGCGCACATTCGGCACATGAATGGCTTTCAGCGCCGCCACCACATCCTTGCGATAGCCATGGATGTTGGGAATCTTGCTGTCCTCCCCCACCCAGATGCCTTCATAGATGCCGCGACCCAGATGCTCGGCGAACTGACCGTAGATATGCCGGCTGATTTCCACGCCCGGTTTGGAAGTGTCGATGGCGACATGGGCCACCGCGATCACATCAGGAGCCGGCGCCTGCGCCCCGGCCGGCACAGCCATCGCCAGAAGCGCCAGCCAGAGAATTTTGCGGATCATGTCCCCACCCCTTTTTATGGTCGCTCGTCGGTACGCTGTCGCTACCGACCTCGTCGACGCTCCATTGCCGCCATGATAGCGGTAGCAAAGCGGGTCAGGAAAGCGCTTTAAGCCCTTCGGCATCCGACAGCAGTAGGGCCCAGTCCTCGCGGCTGAAACCGGCGGTCTCGCGCCGCGCCGCCTGTGCTCGCAGCATACTTAGCCGGACAGGGTCCCCGCTCGCCGAGGGCGTGCCCGCCAGCAATGCCAGGTGCAAATCGCGCACCGCGGCATCCTCCAGCACCAGATTCTGCGACGCTTCCGGCACTTCGTCATGGTTTTCGGCCAGGGCATGGGCGCGCCCCAAAACCTTGGAGCCATGGGTTTCGCTGGGCACCAGGAACAGGCCTTCGCGCCGAGCCGCCAGGCCCAGCATGGGGCTGGAACTGATGATGACCAGCGGAATGGCCAGCCACAGTCCCGCCAGTAGCGGCAGGAACCAGTTGAAAGGCGCGGCGCGCCACAGGATGACGGTCGCCGCCAGCCCCACCAAGGTATGGGGAGCGAACTGGCGCGCCACCAATGCCAGCGGCAAGGCGCGGTCGGTGCGGGCCTGGGCGTTCCACCCCGTGGCGATGCCCGCCAGGATGGAGACCACATACCAGCTGTGCTGCAGCATCACGATCGGCGCCATCAGGGTGGAGAAAATCGATTCCCACAGCGCCCCCCAGATGACCGAGCCTGCTCCGCCATGGGCGCGGGCGGCGCGGGGATCTTCCAGCACCGCGATCACCGCCAGCAGCTTGGGGCCATACAGCAGGACCAACGTCGCCACGACCAGGATCACCAGCTCGGCAGTATGGGTGACCGACAGCGCCAGCGACGGATGCAATGCGATGGCGTCTTCGGCCGGCGGGGGCGGCGCGTTCATCATGTCGATGGCCGAGACAATCAGCAGCAGCAGCCATAGGGGCGAGGAAACATAACTCATGATCCCCATTGCCAGGTGCAGCCGGCTGGGCAAGGTCAGGCCTTGCGCGACCACGATGCGCAGATGTTGCAGGTTGCCCTGACACCAACGGCGGTCGCGGACAAGATAGTCGAGCAGGGTGGGCGGCGGCTCTTCGAACGAGCCGCCAATGTCAGGCGCCATCCACACATCCCATCCGGCACGGCGCAGCAGCGCCGCCTCGATGAAATCATGGCTCATGATCTCGCCGCCGAAAGGCGGCTTGCCCGGCAGGCGCGGCAATCCGCAATGCTGCATGAAGGCATGCACCCGGATGATGGCGTTGTGGCCCCAGTAATTGCCGTCCGGCCCCTGCAGGAAGGCAAGCCCCGCGGTGTGGATGGGACCATAAACGCTGGAGGAAAACTGCTGGATGCGGGCGAACAGCGAATGACGCCCCACCAATTGTGCCGGCGCCTGGATCAGGGCAGCGCGGGGATTTGCGTCCATCAGTCCGACCAGCTGAGTCAGGGTCTTGCCCGTCATCAGGCTGTCGGCATCCAGGATCACCATATAATCGTAGAGCTGGCCCCAATTCTCGCAAAAGTCCTGGATGTTGCCGGCCTTGCGCCCGGTATTGCGGGCGCGGTGGCGATAGAAGACATGCGCGTCTTCGCCCAGCTCCCGCTTCAGGCTTTGCCACTCGATCTCCTCGGCCACCCAGCTCGCCGGATTGGTGCTGTCGCTGAGGATATAGAAATCGAAATCGGGGCCCGCGGATTCGCGGATGGCGCGCACCCCGGAAAAGACCCGCGCCACATCTTCATTATAGACCGGCATCAGGATGGCAGTACGCGCCGCCGAAGTTTCGGCCGCCGGATTCAGCGGCAGAAGCGCGGCGCCGGTCCAGCGCGCCCAGGCGCCGAACACGGCCAACCAGAAGGACGCCGCGATCCAGGCGAACAGGATGGCGAACAGAAAGAGGATGGCGGCTTCGAGGAATGTCACGCCGTCAATCTGCAGCACACCCACCATCTGGGTGCTGGCTGCAACCGTGGAGGCCAGTACCAGGAACAGGTACAGCCAGCGCCGCGGCGCCATGTCAGGCACGGCGGCGGCTTACGGCAGGCGTCAACTGGGCGTGCGGCGAGACCAAGCTTGTCACCAGCGCGGCGGCGACGCCGGCCGGGGTCCAGGCCTGGAGCGATTGGGCGCGCATGGGACGCGGACAGCGCAGCGGGGTTCCCGCCACGGCCGCTTCCACCGGTGCCTCAAATGCGCGAGACTGAGAATCCATTGTCATCAATTCCAAAATTGCCGCCCGTCCGACAGTCTGCAATTAAACGTTACAATGCGGCGAAATGATGGATCGTTCGGTACATTTCCTTGGCGCGCCAGCGCCTTAACTTCTCCATGATTGCCGCTTTCAGTGGCAATCTTCAGCCATGAGTTCTGTATGCAGAAGCCGGATAGACGTCTGATCCTGGCCACCTTGTCAGCAAGCCTCTTGCCTCGGTGCGCCTATGCCGCGGCTTTGGCGCCCGCCATTCGTCTGGGACCGCCGCGCGATTTCAGCTTTGGGCTCCTGGTGGCGCGCGCCAAAAAAAACGCCAGCCAGCCTTATAAAGCACCAGAGTCGCGCGCCTCCCATCTCATCAAGGAAATCGATTTCGACGCCGTCCAGAAAATCCGTTTTCGTCCAGACCATCTGCTGGCGCCCGGCGCAACCTATCCGGCCGCCTTTTTCCATCTCAGCCGCTATTCCGCCGACCCGGTGATTCTGCATGCGGTAGAGGGCGGCCCCTCCGGTTTGAAGGCACGCGAGATTCTTTATGGTTCCGATTATTTTGATTATGGCGCTTCAGGCCTGAATCCCAGGGCGCTGGCCGGACTGGGTTTTTCGGGGTTCCGCTTCCTGGAGGCCAAGCCGGCGCAGGGTGACTGGCTGGCTTTCCAGGGCGCCAGCTATTTCCGCTCCAGCGGCCAGGACAATCAATACGGCATCTCGGCTCGCGGCATCGCCATCAACACGGCCGGCCCGGCGCCGGAAGAATTTCCCCGCTTCTCGGAATTCTGGCTGGAGACACATGGGACCACGGTGATCGTGCATGCCCTGCTGGACGGTCCATCGATCACCGGCGCCTACACGTTCGAGTGCGTGCAGAATCCGAACGGCATCGTGGTGATGAATGTCCATTGCGAGCTGTTCTTTCGGGCCGGCATTTCGCGGCTGGGCGTGGCGCCGCTGACCAGCATGTACTGGTATGGGGAAAATGAGCGGCGCAAAGCCGCCGACTGGCGCCCGGAAATCCATGACAGCGATGGGCTAGCAATCTGGACGGGCAAGGGCGAACGCATATGGCGGCCGCTGGTCAATCCGCCCCAGGTGATGACCAACAGTTTTATGGATGAAAATCCCAAAGGCTTCGGCCTGATGCAGCGCGACCGCGACTTCGCCGACTATCAGGACGATGGCGCCTATTACAACAAGCGGCCCGGCCTGTGGGTGGAGCCCAAGGGCAACTGGGGCAAGGGCGCGGTGCAGCTGGTGGAAATCCCCACCGAGGACGAGACCCTGGACAATATCGTCGCCTGTTGGCGGCCCGATGGCGATGTGGCGGCGGGCGGCAGCCGCAGCTTTGATTATCGCCTGTACTGGCAGGACAGCGAGCCGGCCTATCCCGGCGATATCGCGCGCATCGTGGCGACGCGGCTGGGACGCGGCGGCATTCCGGGACAAAATCCCTGGCCTCGCGACAAGCAGAAGTTCGTGGTGGATTTCACAGGCGGTCCGCTGGGCCCGATGCAGCCGCGGTTCGACATCACGCCGGTGGTCACCACCTCACGCGGCAAGATCGACGGCGGCTATGTTCTGAAAGTGGTGGGCACCGACCGTTGGCGCGCTGGCTTCGACCTGCAGATCGACGGCAAGGCGCCGGTCGACCTGCGGATGTTCCTGAAGCTGGGCAGCAAGACGCTCAGCGAAACCTGGCTGTACCAGTACTTTCCGTGATGGGCGGCGCGGGTCTTTTGGTCTCTCAGTACGTCGCGCGTGCTCATGTTCTATTCGCACACTCCGCGCGACGCTCCTGCTGAGATCCCAAAATCCCTCGCGCCGCGAGCAACGATATCAGTTGCCGCCCGGCAGCATGGACGTCAGAGTCTGGAAGGACAGCGACTTCTGGTCCACGCCCGGCGGGATCACGTCACCGGTCGCCCAGGAGAAGAACAGCAGCACCGTGTGATTGGTGTTGTGGGCAAAGCCATAGCGCGGATCGGTCGTGGCCAGCAGCTTGCCGGTCTTGGCGTCGTAGCCGGTGGCGACAAACTTGGCGACGCCCTTTTCCTCGGCCTGCTTGAACAGCGCGATTTCCGGCACCGTCACCGAATTGCCCACCGGAATATAGGGAACGGTGAGCTGCGGCAGCCCGATCAGCAGGGATTTCTGATCGGTGGACAGGGCCCCCGAAGACACCATCACCACCGCTTCGGCCTGGGGGCGGTCATCCACCACCATCAGCCCGTTTTTCAGCATTTGGGTGCGGATGGCGGCGATGGCATAGCCGTCGTCATAGCCCTGAAAATAGCGGGTATCGACAAAGACGCGCGTGCCCTTGGGAATGCCCAGGGAAAGCTGGGCGGCGGCCCGGTCGGCGGCGGCGGAGATCAGCAGCTGCTCGCTGGCGGTGCGCAAGGGCGCGGTGGAACGGGCAGTGGTGCAGCCCGCCAGGACAGCGGACAACAGGAGAGCGGAAAGGACGTAAGGTTTGCGCATAGGAACTCATTAAATCAGCCCCTGCCCGCCGCAACCCTATTTATCCTTCAAATTATTGCAATGTGGAACTCGGCGCGAGATTACCGATCAGCAACCCCACAAGAAAACAGGCCCAGCCGGATTACCGACGGGACCTGCTTTGCTCTTGTATCCGACATCAGGCCGGACTGTTTTGATATGGGCTCTCACCCATTGTTCAGTTTCGCTTTGTGGCGGAGGCCCGGAGTTTTAACCCGGACCTTGGCTTCGCGTTTTCAGGCGAAGCCCGGCCTACTTTCCGGTGGAGTGTCTTGCATGCAGGAACCTCCTGTTACAGGTTTCAATCCGCCGGGATCCAAGACAGGTCTCGCGCTACCGTCCGGCGCCAATAAATCCGGTCTCCACCGGATCGATCACGATGCTGTTTCGATGCGTTCGCATCATGACATCGCGCATTTGGGCGCCTTAAGGACGTAACTGCGGCAACCGCAATCTTTTCTCTCAGCATCAGAAGCGTGCGCCTGAAACACCGCGCGGTCAACACGAAACCGTCATCGAAATACTTTGTGAAGTTGGAACGGTTCGAAGCCTGCGCGCGAAGAAAACATGGCTGCGCAATTCTCGTTTTCCCAAAGCACTTTACGGTAACAGCCGCATTTGCATCTGCCCGATGACTGCTTTATCGGTCGGAAAAAAGGGGAACTTCCTTGCCGCGCATCGTGCTTCTGGGCGCCTTTTCGCTCATTGCTGCTGCCATGCCTGTAGCGGCCCAGACCAGCAGGACCGAGCATGTCGTGGTGTATGGCGCCCTGCCGGATTCCGACATTGGCGTTGCCGCCGACAAGGTCCCGGGCCAGCTGCAAAGCTTCAGCGCCGGCCAGCTCACCGCCCAGCATGGCGCGACCGTACTGGACGCGCTGGGATCACAAGCTGCCGGCGTTTCGCTCAGCGACACCCAGGGCAATGTCCTGTTCCAGGATCTGCGCTTCCATGGCTTTGAAGCGTCCCCCTTGCAGGGGGTGCCGCAAGGCATCGCCGTCTATCAGAATGGCATGCGCCTGAACGAGGCTTTCGGCGACACGGTCAACTGGGACGCGATCCCGCAAGTCGCGGTGGACCGGCTGGATGTGTGGAGCGCCAATCCGGTGTTTGGCCTGAACGCGCTGGGCGGTTCGGTCAGCATGATCATGAAGAACGGCTTTAGCTGGCAAGGCCTGGAAGGCTCGCTGCAAGGCGGCTCCTACGGTCGTGGCATGGCCAGCGGTCAGTGGGGCATGACCGATGGCGATTTCAGTTTCTATGGCGCGGCCGAAGGCGTCACCGACGAAGGCTGGCGCTTTCACTCAGGGTCCAACCTGGCGCGGCTGTATGCCGATGCCGGCTGGCGTATCGGCGGCACCGAACTGCACCTGGTGGCCACCGGCGCTGCAACCAGCCTGGGCGTGGTCGGCCCCACCCCCTTTGGCCTGATCCAGCGCAATGCCAAGTCGGTCTTCACCTTTCCCCAGACCACCCGCAACACCATCGGCAGCCTGGCGCTGAACGCCAAAAGCCGGCTGGCCGAGAATTGGCAGTTCGAAGGCGCGGTCTATATGCGCGCGCTGACGCAGCGCCATGTCGATGGCAATGACGGCGATTTCGAGCGCTGCTCCAATTCGTCGTCCTTCATCAATCAACTCTGTCTGGAGGATGATGCCTTCCCGCGTCCTACGCCCTTCACGGGCACGGCGGCACTGAACTTTCGCAACCAGTTCGCCATTCTGAACCAGGGCAACACGACCATCCCGTTCACCGCCGCCACCATCTACGGCACGGTAGACCGCACCTTCACGGACAGCACCACCCATGGCGGCACCGTGCAGGTTACCGGCAATGCGCCGTTGCTGGGCCTGCCAAACGTGCTGACGGTCGGCGGCAGCGTAGATGCCAGCGCCATCGGTTTCCGCTCCACCAGCACCCTGGGACGCATCTTCCCCGACTTCAACGTGGCGGTGGACCAGAGCCTCATCGGCTCGGGCAGCGTCATTCACAGCAACGGCAACCTGGGCTATGCGCCGGTCACCTTGGGGGCCACCACCAGCTATTACGGCCTCTATGCCGTGGACGCGCTCGATCTGACCGACACCCTGACCGTAACGGCGGGCCTGCGCATCAATGCCGCCGACATTGCCACCCGCGACCGCAGCGGGCTGGCCACCGAACTGAACGGCGTCCATGGCTATGGCCATGTCAATCCGCTGGCCGGCCTGGCGTGGAAGGCTTTGGACAACGTCACCCTCTTCGGGGGCTATTCCGAAGCCAATCGCGCGCCCACGCCGCTGGAACTGGACTGTGCCAACCCCAATCTTCCTTGCCTGCTGGAAGGCTCGCTGGTTTCCGATCCGCCGCTGGCGCAAGTGGTGTCCCACACCACCAATGCCGGTCTGCGCGGACAGCAGCCCTTGGGCGCGGGCACCCTGGACTGGAGCATCAGCCTGTTCCGCACCGACAGCGATAATGACATTGTGGCGCTGGCATCGGTGATCGCTGGGCGTGGTTATTTCACCAATGTGCCATCCACCCAGCGCCAAGGCATGGACCTGACCACCCGCTATACCGCGTCCCGCTGGTCGGCCTATGCCAACTGGTCCTATCTGGATGCGACGTATCAGTTCACCGGCATCCTGGCCTCGCCCAACAATCCCGCCGCCAATGCGGCAGGCAATGTGACGGTGACACCCGGCCGGCGCATGCCAATGAATCCGACCAGCTCGGCCCGCATCGGCGCCGATATGGATGTGCCGGACGATGTCAGCCTAGGCGGCGAACTGGCTTTTACCGGCAGCCAATATTTCGACGGCGATCCCTCCAACCGCAATGCCAGGCTGCCCTCCACCGTGGTGGTCAATTTGCGCGCCGGGTACCGGTTCGATCAACGTTGGCAATTGTTCGGCCTGGTGAACAATCTGTTCGACGACCGCCATGCGCTGTACGGCAACTATTTTGACCCCGGCAGCACCGCAGGCCTGGTGACCCCGACCCTGACCGACCCGCGCACCCTGACCCTGCGCCAGCCGGTGTCGTTCCAGGTTGGAATTCGCCTGAAATTCTAGCGGCTGGCATCTGCCAACATCCGTCTTTATATGGGCGGATGCTACGCCTCACCGACATCAAGCTGCCGCTCGGCCATCCACCAGAGGCGCTGAAAGCCGCCATCCTGAAGAAGCTGAAGCTTCCGGCCGAGGCGCTTGTGGATTGGCGGGTGTTCAAGCGCGGTCATGACGCCCGCAACAAGCAGGCCATCGTCTACGTCTATACCGTGGACGTGACCCTGAAGGATGAGAGCCGTGCGCCCAAGGATGCGCGGCCCACCCCCGACATGGATTACAAGCCAGTCGCGAGAGCCCCGGCGCAATTCCAGCGCCCGCTGGTGATCGGCGCCGGTCCTTGCGGCCTGCTCGCCGGGCTGATCCTGGCGCAATCCGGTTTCCGTCCCATCATCCTGGAACGCGGCAAGGTGGTGCGCGAGCGCACCAAGGATACCTGGGGTCTGTGGCGCCGCTCGCAGCTCAACCCCGAATCCAATGTCCAGTTCGGTGAAGGCGGCGCCGGCACCTTTTCCGACGGCAAGCTCTACAGCCAGATCAAGGATCCGCGCCATCTGGGCCGCAAGGTGCTGACTGAGTTCGTCAAGGCCGGCGCGCCGGAGGAAATCCTCACCGAAGCCCATCCCCATATCGGCACCTTCCGTCTGGTGACCATGGTGGAATCCATGCGCCAGAGCATCGAGGCACTGGGCGGCGAGTATCGATTCCAGAGCAAGGTGACGGACCTGCTTTTGACGCCGGAGCGCCAGGTGCGCGGCGTGCGCCTGGAAAGCGGCGAGGAGATCGAAAGCCGCCATGTCGTGCTGGCGCCAGGCCACAGCGCCCGCGACCTGTTCGAAATGCTGTATGCGCGCGGCGTCGCGATCGAGGCCAAGCCCTTCTCCATCGGTTTTCGCATCGAGCATCCCCAGGGCATGATCGACAAGGCGCGTTTTGGACGCAGCGTTCCCGAACTGGGCGCCGCCGACTATAAGCTGGTGCATCACGCCAAAAACGGCCGCAGCGTCTACAGTTTCTGCATGTGCCCCGGCGGCACTGTGGTGGCGGCGGCCTCCGAGCCGGGCCGCGTCGTCACCAATGGCATGAGCCAGTATTCCCGCAATGAGCGCAACGCCAATGCCGGCATCGTGGTCGCCATCACGCCCGATGCCGACTATCCCGGCCATCCGCTGGCCGGCATCGGCCTGCAGCGGCAATGGGAGGAAGCGGCCTTTGCGGCGGGCGGCGGCACTTACGCTGCGCCGGCGCAACTGGTAGGCGACTTCATCGCGGCCAAGCCATCCACCGCGCTGGGTGAAGTGATCCCGTCCTATCGGCCCGGCGTGACGCCGACCGACTTGTCCAGCTGCCTGCCCACCTACGCCATCGAAGCGATCCGCGAAGCCCTGCCCGCTTTCGGCAAGCAAATCCGGGGTTTTGACCGCGCCGACGCGGTGCTGACGGGGGTGGAAACGCGCACCTCCAGTCCCATCCGCATCCAGCGCGGCGACGATTATCAGAGCCTGAACACACCGGGACTTTATCCCGCGGGCGAAGGCGCAGGCTTTGCCGGTGGCATTCTGTCAGCAGGTGTGGACGGCATCCGCGTGGCGGAAGCCGTCGCCAAATCCATCGCCGGCGTTTAACCCGTCACCCTTCGACAAGCTCAGGGTGAGGACTTGATGCCATCCTCATGCTGAGCTTGTCGAAGCATGGGGTCAGGCGCTGAGAAATTCCGACACGAACGCCGTCCTGGGATTGCGCCGCACATCGGCGGGCGCGCCGTACTGCTCGATGCAGCCGTCCTTCATCACCGCCACCAGATCGGCCACGGCAAAGGCTTCTTCCTGGTCATGGGTGACGAACACGGTGGTGACGCCGGCATGGTCATGGATGCGGCGCAGGTCGGTGCGCAACTCCTTGCGCACCTTGGCGTCCAGCGCTCCGAACGGTTCATCCAGCAGCAGCATGCGCGGCTCAATCGCCAGGGCGCGCGCCAGCGCCACGCGCTGGCGCTGGCCACCCGACAGCTGGCTGGGATAGCGGTCTTCCAGGCCCGGCAGCTGCACCAGCGCCAGAAGCTCGGTGACGCGCTTCTTGATATCGGTGTGGGACGGGCGCCGGTTACGGGGCCGGACCTTCAGGCCGAAAGCGATATTGTCCGCCACGGTCATATGCTTGAACAGCGCATATTGCTGGAAGACGAAACCGGCATTGCGGGTGCGGGCCGGCATATCCAGCCAGTTGAGGTCGGCGAAGCGCACGCTGCCGCTGTCAGAAAATTCCAGTCCGCCCAGGATGCGCAGCAGGGTGGTCTTGCCCGAACCCGACGGGCCCAGCAGCGACACAAAGCTGCCTTGCGGCGCCACGAAGCTGGCGCCGTTCAGCGCCGGAAAGCGGCCGAACTTCTTGGTAACGGAGTCAACGGTGAGAGACATACTCTTCTCCTAGCGGCGATGGGCAGCGGCGAGCTCGTCCGCATAGCGCCATTCCAGCAGTGACTTGAGGGCAAGGGTGAGCAGCGCCAGCATCGCCAGCAGGGCGGCGACGGTGAAAGCGCCGGCATAATCGTAATTGTCGTAAAGCAGCTGCACGTGCAGCGGCATGGTGTTGGTAACGCCGCGGATATGGCCCGACACGACCGAGACCGCGCCGAACTCGCCCAAGGCGCGGGCGTTGCACAACAGCACGCCGTACAGAAGGCCCCATTTGATGTTGGGCAAGGTAACGCGCAGGAAGGTCTGGAAACCCGTGGCCCCCAATGTCGCGGCGGCTTCTTCCTCGTCCCGGCCCTGGTCGGCCATCAACGGGATCAGTTCGCGCGCCACGAAGGGAAAGGTCACAAAGATCGTCGCCAGGACGATGCCCGGCACCGCGAACAGGATATGAATATCGTTATCGGCCAGCGACCGGCCGAACCAGCCCTGCGCCCCGAACACCAGCACATAGATCAGGCCCGCCACCACCGGCGACACCGAGAAGGGCAGATCGATCAGGGTCACCAAAAAGGTCTTGCCCGGAAAATCGAACTTGGTGATGCACCAGGCGGCGGCGATGCCGAACACCATGTTCAGCGGCACTGCGATGCCGGCGGCGATCAGCGACAGTCGTACCGACGCCAGCGTGTCGGGCTCCTTGATCGCGGCCCATAAGGCCGACACGCCATTGGCAAAAGCTTCCTTGAACACCAGCGCCAACGGCAACAGAAGCAGGATGGCGATGAAGCCGATCGCCACCGCGCCCAGGAACAGCCTGAGCCATAATGGGTCTTCTGTAGGCTTTAAAAAGGAGCGTCGGCGCGAGCCGGAGCGACCATCAAAAAAAGTCTTTTTCATCTGCGTTTCGCCGTCCAGCTTTGCAGTCCGTTCAGCGCCAGCAGCATCACAAAGCTGGCGGCCAGCATCACCACACCGATGGCGGCGGCACCGGCATAGTCATACTGCTCCAACTTGGTAATGATCAGCAGCGGCGCAATCTCGCTGACCGCGGGAATGTTCCCGGCGATGAAGATGATGGAACCGTACTCGCCGGCGGCGCGGGCGAACGCCATCGCCATGCCGGTCAGGACCGCCGGCCACAGCATGGGCAGGACCACTCGCGCAAGAGTCTGGAGCCGGGTTGCGCCCAGGGTGGCGGCGGCTTCTTCCACTTCCAGGCCCAGCTCGGCCATTACCGGCTGCACCGTGCGCACCGTGAAGGGCAGCGAAATGAAGATCATCGCCACCAGTACGCCATAAGGCGTGTAGGCGATGCGAATGCCATGCGCGATCAACAGCGAACCGATCCAGCCATTGGGGGCATAGAGCGTGGACAGCGCGATGCCCGCGACCGCGGTAGGCAGCGCGAATGGCAGGTCGATCACCGCGTCCAGCAGGCCCTTGCCGGGAAAGCGGTAGCGCACCAAGACCCAGGCGATGATCACGCCGAAGAAGGAGTCGATCACCGCCGCAGCCAGCGCCATGCCGAAGGACAGGCGCAAGGATGCCAGCACACGCGGGGTAGAGATCGCCGACCAGAAGCCATCCAGGCCCAATTCCGCAGGCCGGATCACCAGCGCCAGCAGCGGGATCAGGACCAGCGAGGTCAGGTAGACCAGCGTAAAGGCCAGCGAAAGCCGGAAGCCCGGCAACACATGCCGGGACCGCAAGGGAAACAGTTTCAAACCTGTGGCGCTCATGGCTATTCAAAGAAACTCCCGGGCCGCGCATACGGCCCGGGAAAGTTGGGGGAAGATTCGTGGCAGCCGCTACTTGCCCGGCTGGTAAATCTGGTCGAACACGCCGCCGTCGCCGAAATGCGTGACCTGGGCCTTGGCCCAACCGCCGAAATCGCCATCAACAGTGGCCAGCGGAATATTGGGGAACTGGCCCTTGTACTTCGCCAGTATTTCCTGGTTGCGCGGGCGATAGAAATCCTTGGCTTCAATTTCCTGCGCCGCCGGCGTGTAGAGGAACTTCACAAAGGCTTCCGCGGCGGCGCGGCTCTTCTTCCTGTCCACATTCCTGTCCACCACGGCCACCGGCGGTTCTGCCAGGATGGAGCGCGACGGATAGACGATCTCGAACTGGCTGGGCGATTCCTTCAGCGCCAGATGCGCTTCATTTTCCCAGGACAGCAGCACATCGCCGATGCCGCGCTTGGTGAAGGTCACGGTCGAACCGCGTGCGCCGGTATCCAGCACCGGCACATGGCGATACAGATTGCCGACAAAATCCTTGGCCTTTCGGGCATTGCCGCCCTGCGCCTTTTCAGCGAACGCCCAGGCCGCCAGATAAGCCCAGCGCGCGCCGCCCGAAGTCTTGGGATTGGGCGTCACCACCTGGATGCCCGGCTTCACCAGGTCGTTCCAGTCCTTGATCTTCCAGGGATTGCCCTTGCGCACCAGGAACACGATGGTCGAGGTATAGGGCGCGGAGTTCTGCGGCAGCCGCTTTTGCCAGTCGGTGGGAAGGAGTTTGGCATTCTTGGCGACCGCATCGATATCGGCGGCCAGGGCAAGCGTCAGGACATCGGCTGGAAGCCCGTCGATGACGGCGCGCGCCTGGGCGCCCGAGCCGGCATTGGACGTCTTTACGATCACCTTGTCCGCCTTGTAGCTGGCGGCGAAGGCATCGCCGAGATCCTTGTAGAGCTCGCGGGTCGGATCATAGCTGACATTCAGCAAGGTCACGTCGGCCTGGACGGTTGTCCCGGCAAGCAGACCCACTGCGACCAGCAGGGAAAGAAGACGCTTCATCGGATGCTCCTTAAAGCTGTATCTGGCTGCGCAGGGCGATGACATGGGCGGAAATGTCGTTGCCCCGTGCATTGACGTGATTGACCTGCAAGTTGTCGTAGTTGAGCTGGAACTTGATCGCGTTGTTGGGATACCAGTTCACGCCCAGCGTCCAGATATCCTGCTTGCCGCCGGCGATGCCGCCGGTCGCAGCGGTGCTGAAGGGCAGGAAGTCCAGGTCAACGTTGCTGTAGCGCGCTGCCACTTCCCACGCGCCCCAGCCGCCCGGCGTGCCCAGCGGCTTGGCCGGGCGGATGTTGCGGAAGCTGGCGGTGGCCGGATCATAGGGATGCTGTTCACCGGTCAGCGAATAGGCCAGGAACGCATACCAGCCGGTGAAGCTGGGATTTGGCACCGCGATGCGGCGCTCGATCTCGTAGCGGAACCAGCCGCCCTGACCGTAAAACCGGTCATATTCACCGGCCGTCTCAAAACCAAACTCGCGCACATGATGGGCGTCGATATTGCCGGTATCCACCGTCTTGCTGGCATCCGTCGCGACTTCGGGGCCGTTGCTAAACCGAATGGTGTTCAACGTGGGACTGGACGCCGTATCGGCCAACTTCAGCGCCTCGGTTATATGGCCTTCCACCAGCCACTTCGCGTTGGGTTGAGCCACCGCCAGCCAGGCGGCGCGGCCAATCACCGCTTCTTGGGCATCAAAAGTACCCACGGCGGCGCCAGTGGATGTGTTATCGCCGGTTTTCTTGCCAGTATAGGAAACCGACACCAAATACGTTTCGCCTTGGGCCCAGAGGCTGGCGGCTTCCCGGCTGGGGGCGCCGCCGAGGTTGCGCGCGATATCAACCGATGCCGCGCGCTCCGGAAAGAACAAGTCGCCCGAGCCGGTCTGGTCTTCCTGGCCTTCAGCGGGGGTGTAGGCGCCGATACGGAAATAGAACGGCCGCAAGCCGTCATATTCGACATAGGCGTTGTAGATATAGCCGCGATTTTCCGCGCCATAGCCGCCAAAGTCATAGATGAAGTTATAGGCCCAGTCGTTATACACCGTGCCCTGGAAGCCAAGCTGGGCGCGGCGGAAATTGGTGCCGCTGTTCAGATCGACGCCGGCAGGATTGCGCCCTTGCGCGACATAGGCGGCGTCGAACTGCACCAGTGCGCGCAACGCCAGGGTGAAGGCGCCGTCGGCGGAGGCAAAGCTTACCCGGCCGTTGGAGATGCTGGTCCTGGGCTGAGCGTCGAGCCGGTTGTTGATATCGACATACTGGGCGCTGGTGCTGCGCTTCAGATCGCCCAGAGCGGCGCTGCTGTCGGCATCGGCCTGCGACGCCTTGATTTGGCGCAGCTGAAGCTGGACGTCGCGCAGCTGCTGTTCCAGCACGCCGATGCGAGGATCGGGCACAGCTTCCTTTTTTGCGGTGACGGCGAAAGCAGGCCCCGACAACGCGGTGGCGGCCGTACCGGCCAGGAGAAGCGAAGCAAGAATTCGACGCATGGAACCCCCGTCAAAAATCATCTCGCGGTCTTGAGCGGACCGGACGCCCATTAATTCTTCCAAATCTCTATCTAGTCAATAGAGATTAAGGCCTATTTGAAAATATCTGGTGCCAAAGCGGATATGCGGGAGCCTATAGTGCGCCCGAACGCCGCAATTGTGCCGCAGCCGTAGCCAGATTTCTGGATTCCAGGATCTGGGCAGTGGCGTCCCGGGCCGCCAGCAGGGCTTTTCGGATGGCGCAGACCGCTTCGTCGAAACAGTCATCGCACTTCCGATAAGCCATGACGCTGACACAGGGGCTGAGCGCCAGGGGCCCGTCCGTAACCCGCAAAACGTCCGCAAAACTGATGTCCTTGGCCGGCCTGCCCAAGGAATAGCCACCGCTGCGGCCCCGATGGCTGCGCACAATGCCGGTCTTTTTCAGCTCCAGCAAAATGGCCTCCAGGAATTTGCGGGGTATCCGCTCCTTGTCCGCGATTTCAGAGATCTGGACCGGGGAATCCTCACCGCGCGACGCCAGGTACAGCAGGGCGCGCAGGGCATAGCGGGCTTTCTGGGAAATCATGCGGCATAATACCCCACAAACTCTATGGAATATAGAAAAATCGACGCCCTGCGAAGCCGGAGAGAGCCGTCAATCAAATGCGCGACAGCTTGCGACAACCCCGGCGATGCGCGCCCGGTTTTTCCCGCTATAATCCTGACAAATTGCCATCGCTGGACCGCAATAGACTCACCATGACCGTGCAAAGACAGGACAGGACCGGCCCATGACCTGGCTCGTCAAGGTGGCCCTGGACCGGCCCTATACCTTCATCGTCATGGCCCTTATGATCCTGATCTTCGGGCCGTTGGCGGCTGTGCGCACCCCCACCGACATCTTCCCCAATATCGGCATCCCGGTGATCGGCGTGGCGTTCAGCTATTCCGGTCTGTCGCCCGATGAAATGGGCTCGCGCCTGCTGGCCGGTTACGAGCGCTTCCTCACGACCACCGTCAACGATGTCGAACATGTCGAAAGCCAATCGATGCAGGGCATCGGCATCGTCAAGATTTACTTTCAACCCAATGTCGACATCCGCCTGGCCACGGCGCAGCTCACCGCGGTTTCTCAGACCTCGATCCGCCAGATGCCGGCAGGCACCCAGCCGCCCCTCATCCTGAACTACAGCGCCTCCACCGTGCCGGTGCTGCAGCTGGCCTTTTCCTCCCAGACATTGTCCGAGCAGCAGGTGCTGGACTATTCGCAGAACTTCGCGCGTCCCCGCCTGACCACGGTGCAGGGCGCAGCCGTGCCCTATTCCTATGGCGGCAAGTTCCGCTCGGTGCAGATCGACCTGGATCCCAATGCGATGCAGGCGCGGGGATTGTCGGCAACCGATGTGCAGAACGCCTTCGCCAGCCAAAACCAGATCACGCCGGCCGGCAACATCAAGATCGGCAGCTTCCAGTATGTGGTGAAGCTCAACAACGCCGCCGACACCATCCAGGGCTTGAACGAGATGCCTGTAAAGGCGGTCAATGGCGGCACCGTCTTCCTGCACGATGTCGGCCATGTGCGCGACGGCAATACCGTGCAGCAGAACATCGTGCATGTGGACGGCAATCGCGCGGTGCTTTCCACCGTACTCAAGAATGGCCAGGCCTCCACCATCGATGTGGTCAACGGCATCAAGAACGTCCTGCCCCTTCTGCGCCAGCAGCTGCCGCCGGAACTGAAGATCGACGTGCTGGCCGACCAGTCGCTGTTCGTGAAGGCCGCCATCAACGGCGTGGTGCGCGAAGGCGCCATCGCCGCCGGACTGACAAGCCTGATGATCCTGTTCTTTCTGGGATCGTGGCGGTCCACCATCATCATCGCCACCTCCATTCCGCTGGCGGTGCTGTGCGCGCTGATGGGATTGTGGGCGACGGGCCAGACCCTGAACATCATGACCCTGGGCGGGTTGGCGCTGGCGGTGGGCATCCTGGTCGACGACGCCACAGTGACCATCGAGAACATCAACTGGCACCTGGAACACGGCAAAGGCGTCTATGACGCCATCATGGACGGCGCGCGGCAGATCACCCAGCCGGCCTTTGTCTCGCTGCTTTGTATTTGCGTCAGCTTCGTGCCGATGTTCGCCCTTCAGGGCATCGCGGGCTTCCTGTTCGTGCCCATGGCCATGGCGGTGGTGTTCGCCATGATCGCCTCCTTCATCCTGTCACGCACCCTGGTGCCGACCCTGGCGCTGTATCTGCTAAGGCCCCATGCCGAGGAACATGCCGCGCTGGGCAACAACATGTTCGCGCGGCTGCAGAAGCGTTTTGAGAGCGCCTTCTCTGATACTCGCGAGTCCTATCGCAACCTCCTGGCGCTGGCGATGACGCGCCGCCGGCCCTTTGTCTTCTGCTTCCTGGGCGCGGTCGTTTTGTCCATGCTGCTGGTGCCTTTCCTGGGCCAGGATTTCTTCCCGTCGGTGGATTCGGGCCAGATCACCCTGCATGCCCGCACCGCCCCCGGCACCCGCATCGAAGACACCACCCAGATCGTGGCCCAGATCGAGCGCGAAGCCCGCAAGATCATTCCGGCGCGCGAAGTACAGACCATCATCGACAATGTCGGCCTGAACCAAAGCCCGACCAACATGATCTACAACAATACCGGCACGACCGGCCTGCAGGACGCGGACATCTTCATCACCCTGAACGAAGATCACGGAAAAACGGCCAATTATGTCCGCACGCTGCGCGAAAAGCTGCCGCGCCTGTTCCCCACCGTGACTTTCTATTTCCCGCCGCCGGACATCACCAGCCAGATTCTGAACTTCGGCCAGCCCTCGGCGCTCGACGTGCAGATCACCGGCACCAACCATGACGCCACTGAGGCGTTCGGCTTCCGCATCCTGCGCCAGATTCGCACCATTCCGGGCCTGGTGGATGCGCGCATGCAACAGTCGCGCAGCCAGCCGGTGCTGAACGTCAATGCCGACCGCAGCCGAATGGCCCAGCTGGGCCTGACCGAACGCGACGTCACCAATGCGCTGGGAACGGCGCTGGCCGGCACTTCGCAATCGGCGCCGAACTTCTGGCTCAATCCCAAGAATGGCGTGTCCTACAACATGCAGGCGCAGACTCCGGAATACAAACTCGATTCCCTGGAGGCGTTGCAGAATCTCCCGGTCACCGGCGCGACCGGCGGCAGTTCCCAGGTGCTGGGCGGCCTCAGCCGCATCAGCCGCAGCCAGGGCAATTCGGTGGTGACCCACTACAACATCCTGCCCACCATCGATGTGTTCGCCACCAACCAGGATCGCGACATGGGCGCGGTGGCCAAGGATGTGCAGAAGGTGATCGACGCGAACATGAAATATCTGCCGCGCGGCGCCACCGTGGTCCTGCGCGGCCAGATCCAGATCATGAATACCGCCTTTTCGGGCCTGTTCTATGGCCTGCTGGCGGCGGTGGTGCTGATCTATCTGCTGATCGTGGTGAACTTCCAGTCCTGGACCGACCCCTTCGTCATCATCACCGCGCTTCCCGCGGCGCTGGCCGGTATCGTCTGGGTGCTGTTCACCACCGGCACCACCTTGTCGGTTCCTGCCCTGACCGGCGCCATCATGTGCATGGGCGTCGCGACGGCCAACTCCATCCTGGTGATCTCGTTCGCGCGCGAACGGCTGGCCCATCATGGCGATGCGGTGCTGGCGGCGGTGGAAGCCGGCTTCACCCGTTTCCGTCCCGTCTGCATGACCGCGCTGGCCATGATCATCGGCATGGCGCCGATGGCGCTGGGCCTAGGCGAAGGCGGCGAGCAGAACGCCCCGCTGGGCCGGGCGGTTATCGGCGGCCTGCTCTTTGCCACCGCGGCCACCTTGCTATTCGTACCGGTGGTGTTCAGCATTATTCATGGCCGCAGGGCGGCCAAGGCAGCGGCGGCTCAGCCGCCCGCCCAATCTGGAGAGGCTTATGCCTGACAAGAATCCCGACGCCGGGCCCCATGACCCAGCGCCTGAGGCGCTGCTGCGCCATAGCGCACCGCCGGGTCTGAAGCGCTGGGGCAAGATCGCGGTGGTCGCGGCGGTCACGATTGCCGTGCTGGGAATCGGCTGGCGGTTTTACAAGAACCACACCACCGCGGCCTGGACCGACGCCCAGGCGGTGCCGACGGTGCAGATCATCAAGCTCAAAGGCGCCAAGGCCGGCAGCACGCTGACATTGCCGGGCGACGTGCAGGCCTTCACCACCGCCCCGATCTATGCCCAGGTCAGCGGCTATGTGAAGAAATGGTATTTCGACATCGGCGCGCCGGTGAAGAGGGGCCAATTGCTGGCCGAGCTGGACACCCCCGATCTGGCAGGACAATCCGCGCAGGGGCGCGCCAACCTGGTCAACGCCATCGCTGCCCAGAAGCTGTCGGAAGCCACTGCCCGCCGCTATGACGCGCTGTTCGCGCAGGGCGCGGTGGCCCGTCAGTCCAAGGACGAAAAGGACGCGGACCTTGCCGCCAAGAACGCCGCCGTTGCGGCGGCCAGAGCCAGTCTCTACAGCGTCTCCAGCCAGGAGAATTTCCGCCACCTGGTGGCGCCGTTTGACGGTGTGGTCACCAGCCGTGCCGTGGATGTGGGCGCGCTGGTCACGGTGGGCACGCCGACCTCCACCCCGCTGTTCACAGTCTCGGACCTGACCAAGCTGCGCATCTATGTGCGTGTGCCGCAGAACTATGCCTCTTACATCCGCCCGGACATGGACGTGACCTTCTCGGTGCCGCAGCATCCGGGCCGGGTGTTCCATGCCAAACTGGTGGCCAGCGCCGGCGCTGTGGCCAGTTCCACCGGCACGGTGCTGGTGCAATTCGGGCTGGACAACACCGACAATGCGCTGCAGCCGGGCGCCTATGCGGAAGTGAAATTCCCGCTGCCGGCGGGAGCCAACGGTATCCGCGTGCCCGCCACCGCCCTGATGTTCCGCGATGAAGGCATGCAGGTGGCGACGGTGGACGCCACAAACCACGTCAGGCTCAAGACCGTGAACATCGCCCGCGACCTGGGCGCGAGTGTCGATGTGGGCGGAGGCATCAGTCCCAAGGACCGCATCATCGACAATCCCGCAGACGCGTTGCGAGACGGGGACGAAGTCAAAATAGCGAACCAGTAGCGCCCTTTGCCAAGGATCGCCTATAAAGGCGGACCACATGGGGGAACACCAATGCGCGCCTTGAAGATTCTGGCTCTTGTCCTGCTGCCGCTGACCTGTGTGGCCGGCTGCGACAAGAAACCCGATGCCGCCACTACCGGCAGCTATGACACGTCGCCCGATTCCAACAGGCGCTTCCTGGCCGATTATGCTGCGCGCGACGGCGTCAAGAAGACCGCAAGCGGACTGATGTACCGCGTCATCAAAGCCGGCACCGGTCCCGCCGTCCAGAAGGACGGCGACTTGGTGACGGTTTACTACAAAGGCTCGCTGATCAACGGCAAAATTTTTGATCAGACCCAGCCGCAAGAGCCCAGGCAGTTTCCCGCCGGCCAGCTCATCCCGGGCTGGGTCGAAGCCCTGAAGCTGATGAAGACGGGCGACACCTGGGAGATCGTCCTGCCGGCCGAGCTGGGATATGGCAGCGAGGGTGCGGGCAACGACATTCCGCCGGACCAGACATTGGTCTTCACCATGTCCCTGGAGAAAGTGGATTACGCGCCATAGAAGAGCGCAGTTCGCGCGGAGCGATGCTTGTGAGACGCTCATGACGCTGCGGCTGCTTCCGGCCCTGTTGTCGGGAACGGGCACTTGCCGGCGAAGTGAAAAACGCGAACCAGTAGCGCCCCTCACCCCGTATCGCCTATAAAGGCGGCTCACAAGTGGGGGAAGCCATGCGCGCCTTGAAAATCCTGGCTCTTGTCCTGATGCCGCTGGCCTGCGTCGCCGCGAGTGACAAGAATTCCTATGCCGCCACCACCGGCAGCTATGACACCTCGCCCGATTCCAACAAGCGCTTCCTGGCCGACTATGCCGCCCGCCCAGGCGTCAAGAAGACCGAAAGCGGACTGATGTACCGTGTCATCAAGGCTGGCACCGGCCCAACAGTCCAGAAGAACAGCGACGTGGTGACGGTTTACTACAAGGGCTCGCTGATCACCGGCAAAGTCTTTGATCAGACCAAGCCGGAAGAACCGGCCCAGTTTCAGGCCGGCGGCCTGGTCCCGGGCTGGGTCGAAGCCCTGAAATTGATGAAGACCGGCGACACCTGGGAAATCGTGGTGCCCGCCGATCTGGGCTATGGCGCCGAAGGCTTCGGCAATGCCATCCCGCCGGACCAGACCCTGGTGTTCACCATGACCCTGACCAAGGTTGAGTACGCTCCCTAACCTGGAACCACCGTGAAATTGCGGCTACTTCTGGCGCTGCTGCTGGGGCTTGGCGTTTTGGCCGTAGTGCTGGCGCGCTTTGATCTGCATGTGGTGATGACATCGCTGTCCCGCGTGGGTCTGGGCGGTTTTCTCCTGATCGTGGCTGCCGGGCTCGCCGCAGAGATCGTGCTGGCCTCGGGCATCCTTCCGCTGCTGACGGACAGGGTGCCGCTGTGGGCCATCGCCGCGTCGCGGCAATTACGCGACAGCGCCGCCGACGTGCTTCCTATCACCCAGCTGGGCGGAATCGCCTTTGCCGCCCGCGCCCTGGTGCTGGCGGGATTGCGTGCGCCCACCGCTTCGGCGGCGGTGATCGCCGACTTCACCACCGAAGCCTTTGCCCAGGGCCTGTATGTGCTGGTTGGGGTGGCTGCCAGCCTGTCTCTGCTGCAAAAAAGCACGCTGCTGTCGCCTTACGTCGGCGCCATGCTGGCCGGCGCGCTCTTCCTGTCATTGGGCAGCATGGGCTTTGCCCTGTTGCAGGTCGGCGGCAGCCGCTGGATCGAGCGGATCAGTGAAAAACTTTTCCCCGGCGCGTCGGCGCACACCCAGGCCTTTCGCGAAGCCATTCATGACATCTATCGCCGCCGCGGCCGCTTGTTCATGTCGATGCTGCTGCAACTGACGGGCTGGATGGCATCGGGCCTCTGGCTGTGGGTGATACTGAAAGTGATGGGATTTTCGACCGGCTTCTGGTCCGCGATCGCACTCCAGGCCCTGCTGGAAGGCTTGCGCAGCGCACTGGTGTTCATCCCCGCCGCGGTCGGCGTACAGGAAGCCGGCTATGCCGCGCTGGCACCGTTGTTCGGCCTTACGCCGGAAACAGGGCTTGCGATATCCCTGCTGCGCCGCGCCCGCGACGTCACCGTCGCCGTGCCGGTTCTGCTGATATGGCAGCTGGTGGAAGCGCGCCGCGCGGCGCGCGCGGGCTAAATGTTCGCTTTGTGCCAAAAGCGGTCATTCGCCCGCTTGTGCAACGCGGTAGCCAGTTATGGTGATAGTTTGCGACCGCCCAAGGCGGTTCGCAGTGACTCTACTGCGGCCAGGAAACTCTGCTGTGGGCTTTTTGAACAATAATCCTGAAGCCACGCGGAATTGGCGGATTGCTTCCAAAACAATCCCGTCATCCTATGATCGCCGACATCCCTGGTATTAAGACCAGAGATGAACCCCTCAGACCAAACCAGATACATTTGCTTCTCTCGAAGGGGCGCGCGCGTGAATCTTTCGCAGTTATTTGATCCATATGAAATGATCATAGCTGGCGCCGCGGCAGCACTGGTTGTTCCAGCAATATAGACAGTGGCGGCGCACAGAGCCAAAACCCGCACCGACCGGCCGCATGTGAGAGTACGGAAGAAATATCGCATTTTCTGCATTTCTGGACACTCGCAGAAAACACCAGTTTGGGAGACTGGCAATTGATCAGGATCAAGATTGGCTGAGCGGCAAGAAGTTTGGATCTGGTGGCTTGAACAGGAAATTCCGCCAAAGGTCCAAGTCGATCATTCGTCTCCACTTGCCCAATGTCCGCTTTGGGTCAAAAGCGGCCATGGGAGGCCGGGCGCGTTTGCGTCTCTCCACGACCTGATGGCCCGCCGCATTGCCGAATATTCTGGCTTCCTTGCGATTACCCGTGCTTATCGGGAACCTGCTTTGGCTGCACGGACCAGGCGGCCGGCTCATCGTCCTTGTCTGCTTCAGCCGCCGCCGCCGTCGCATGCACCTTGTCGGGTCTATGATGGGCGGGCGCGTAAATCGCATAGACCTGCATCGGCGTCGCGCCGATGTTGGTGATGTTGTGCCAGGTTCCCGCCGGCACCAGGACGCACCAGCCGTCTGACACTTCCTTTTCAAAAGTCAGGTCATTCTTTGTGGGGCCCATCTGCACGCGACCGCGGCCGGCGTCGAGGCGCAGAAACTGGTCGGTCTCCGGATGCGCTTCAAGGCCAATGTCGCCGCCGGCGGGGATCGACATCAACGTCACCTGCAGATAACGCCCGCTCCAGGCCACCGAACGGTAATTCGCGTTTTCCTTCGTAGCGCGTTCAATGTCGAATGATTGCGGCTGAGGGCCGATGTCTTTAATTCTGTCAGCAGTATTTGCCATCACTGATCTCCGCAAGTTTTGGGCGAGGCGCCCTCGCATTGAGAACGCGTCAGCAGAATTTATAGTAGCATTTACAAGGGCGATAATGTGACGGCTGTTTGACCGCCCGCCTGGCGTTAATAAGCCTCGATCTCGATAATAGCCGCAGTTCCATATGCTTGCGGCAACATCCAGCCCCCATGCCAAATGCCGGACATTGTTGATCTGGATCAACGCCCTTTGGCTGACTGGGTGGCAGTTTGGCGATATTAGCGGAATCTTCGCGCCGTTTTCACCCCCACAATTGCAGGAGAAATTCAATGAAGCGGATTTTCAAACTCGCATTGGCCATGTCCCTGCTGGGCTCCACCGCCGCGGTCGCCCAGCCCGGCTATCCCCGCGGGCAGGATCGCTATGAAGGCTATCGTGGCAATCCCGGCGTTCGCATGACTGCGCCGCGCTACTCGCGCGGAGACCGGGTTCCGGATCAATATCGCCGCGACCGGCAATATGTCGTGGGTGATTGGCGGCAGCGCCATCTGAGAAAGCCGCCGCGCGGCTATCATTGGGTTCGTGACGACAACGATAATTATTTCCTGGCTGGTGTCGCCACCGGCGTGATCCTGGACCTTCTGCTCAACAGCCGGTAACGGCACCAAGGGCGCACGAAAATGGTGCCACCGGTGTTGCCGATTCCGGTCCGGGTTTAGGCAGTTCCGCTAGAACTTGTAAGTCAGCGTCGCACCCGTCATGCGCGGGGCCAGCGGAATACACTGCAGCACACCCGAGGTGTTGGGCGTTCCGAAAGTGCCGTTGGGCGCTGAGTTCAGCACGCCGTTATATTCCGGCAGGCAGGCGTCGGTGTTGGCGACGTTGTTCATGAACAGTGCGAAGTCGGCGCCGATATGGCCGACATCGGTGAAGTCCAGCCGGAAATTCAGCAAGCCATAGGCAAAGCTGCGCTGCGACGGATTGTAGGCGCGCAGATCCGCCAGATAGCGGCTCTGCCAATAATAATGGGCGGTGAATACGGTATCGCCCAGCGGTATACCGCCCAGGTCGTTGCCGAAATTCACCGTCGCGGTTTCGTTGGTCTGCCAGGCCGGCACCGGGATCGGCGTACCCGACAGGTTGGTGGTGTTGGTCGGCAGCAGGTAACCGGCCGGCGGCGACACCGTGAAATCGGTGTAGCGCGGATCGATATAGCTGCCTGACGCATTCAGGGTCAGCCAGTCGGTGGGAATGGCGGTGATATCCCATTCCACGCCATAGATCTTGGCGGCCCGCGCATTGGTCGTGATGTTGTCGTTGAAGGTGCCCAGGCAATTGCCGGCATTGAACTGCCCCTGGTCGCAGGAGGCGCCGCTGACGGTGGTCGCCAAGGTCACGTTGGGGAAAGACTGCTGCACCTGAATGTCGTGATAGGCGGTTTCGTACAGCGCCAGGTTGGTGCGCAGCGGAATGCCCGCCAGCTGCCAGTCCGACTTCACGCCGATTTCATAATCCTGCACCTGTTCCGGCTTGGCGGTCAGCACCGCGACATTGACCGCCTGGGTGTTGATGGCCCCGGCCCGGTAGCCCGAGCGCATGGTGGCGTAAACCAGGGTGCCGTCCCACAGGTCGTGGTCCAGCGCCAAGGTATAAGTGGGCTTGTGATAGCTGCGGCGAAGGTCCTGGGCGCATTGCGCCTGCGGGAACACTTTGCCTTGTGCATTGGTCAGCCCGCACAGGCTGCTGAAGCCGCTATAGGTGATGCCTTCGAAGGTGTAACCGCCGGGATTGAAGGTGGCCGGCTTGCCCGCCGCAACCAGCGTGTTGTTGGTGGCGACCGATGCCGGAGTTTGGGTGGTCTGCGTCGCGATATGCGCATAGCGCTCGTCATAGGTGTAGCGCACGCCGGCAGTGAAGCGCGTGTCACTCCAGATGCTGTAAGTGCCCTGGGCGTAGGCGGCGTAGGAACTGTTTTCCTCGCTGTTGCGGCTCCAGTCGGTGACGGTGATCTGCTTGCCTCCCGCCGCCGTCGGCGCCGAACCGGCGCTGGGCAGGAACAAATACAGCATGCCGCCGTCATTGGGGCTGCGTTCATTGAAATAGAACAGGCCCGTGGTCCAGTTCAGCTTGTTGTCCAGGGCCTTGCCGTTGACCGTCAGCTCGCTCTGGTAGGATTCATAGCGTGGGAAATCATAGAGATAGGTGTTGGTCTCGAAGGGCTGGCCACGGCTGACCGCCATGCCGGAATTGTCGAAAGTGCGATAGGCGCCCATCAGGCGCACATCGATATCGTCGCCAAAGCTCTTGTTCGCCGTGGCCGAATAGGTCTGGTAGTGCCCGCCCACCAGGTTGGAAATATCCTGGTCTGTGCTCCAGAAGCCGGCCGCCTGCTCGCGGGCGACGGAGTTCAGGAACGTATTGTAGGTCGCCGGCGAGGTGTTGGGATTGCTGACGCTGGTCGCCGTGGCGGTGTTGTAAAAGGGCGCGATCACCTGGCCGCGCAAATCGGTAAAGCCGACGCAGGTTGCCGGGATATTGCAGATCGAGGTGCGGCCCGCCGACGGCACGGTGCCAGTGAAAGTGCCCAGATCGTGATAGCTGGAGCCAGTGTAATGCTCGCTGGCCACATCGGCGCGCAGCAGCAGGCTGAAGCTATCGTCAATCTGCCACTTCAAGGAAAAGACGCCGGCCAGCTTCTTGCTGCCAAAGGCCGCCTGATCGTTGCGCCGCCCGCTGGCCGGATCGAAGAAGATGTTGGCCAGATAGCCTTTCTGGTTTTCGCTGTTCAGCGCCACGCGCAGGAACAGGTTGTCCGCCAGGGGCACATTGACCGCGCCCTGCAGGCCGGCGCGGCCATAATCGCCCACCGTGGCCTGGACATAACCGCCAAAATCGGGACCCGGATCGCGGCTGTTATAAAGAATGGCGCCGCCGGTGGTATTGCGGCCCACCAACGTGCCCTGCGGACCCTTCAGCACCGCGACATTGTCCAGATCGAACAGCGAGCCGGTCAGGCCGATCGCGCGCGCGTAATAGACCCCGTCCTTGTAGACGGCCGATGCGGTATCAAAACCCAGACCCGGATTGCCGCCGCCCGATGGGGCGTCGAAATTGCGCTGGCCGCGAATGGTGACGTTCAGCGTGTCCTGCCGGAAGGTGGTGGGGGCGATATAGACCGAGGGGGTGACGTATTTCAGATCCTCGATGGTCTTGATGCTCAGCTTGTCCAGGTCGGCCTGGCTGAAAGCGGTGATCGAGATCGGCACCACCTGCTCGTCTTCCTGGCGCTTGCGGGCGGTGACCACGACCTTTTCGAGCCCCGCGACCTTGGTTGTGGAGCTATCGCTGTCGGCTTGGGCCCAGGCCGGACCGGTGGCGAGCGCGCTGGTGGCCAGAAACGCCAAAGCCAAGACTTTACGCATGAATTTCCCCGAATGGACTGTAGCGGCAGGGTCGCTTTTTAATCGCCCGTACCTCTTGAAATCGAGCCAAGCTCTATCGGAAATGCCTGTCCAGATAAAGGAAATGTGCCCGCCCCGCGCGGAATCGGGAAATATTCCTTATAAGGTTTCGACCCGTCCAAAAGCGTCTTGTCGCCACGTCATCTCAGTGAGGAAAAATGAACAAAATCGCAATGATCACCGGCGCCGGCAGCGGCGTGGGCCGGGCCACCGCCAAGGCTTTGGCAGCCCAGGGTTGGAGCTGCGCGCTGGTCGGCCGCAAGCAGGACGCGCTGGAAGAAACCGCCAAGGCGCTGAAGGGCGATCATTTGGTGACGCCCGGCGATGTCGGCGATCCGGTTCAGGTGAAGGCGATCTTTGCCAGGATCAAGGACAAGTTCGGCCGCCTGGACATGCTGTTCAACAATGCCGGCATGGGCACCCCCGCCATCCCGATCGAGGATCTCAGCTTCGAACAATGGCAGGCGATTGTCGGCGTCAACCTGACCGGTGCGTTCCTTTGCACCCAGGAAGCGGTGCGGATGATGAAGGCGCAAGTTCCGCAGGGCGGGCGCATCATCAACAATGGCTCGATCAGCGCCGACCGGCCGCGTCCGCACAGCGCGCCCTATACCGCGACCAAGCACGCCATCACCGGCCTGACCAAATCCATCATCCTGGACGGGCGCCCCTTTGACATCACCGCCGGCCAGATCGACATCGGCAATGCCGCCACCGAAATGACCCAGCGCATGACCCAGGGCGTGCTGCAAGCCGATGGCAAGATGGGCATCGAGCCGCGCATGGACGTGGATCATGTCGGCCAGCAGGTGGCCTTCATGGCGGGCCTGCCGCTGGAATCCAACGTGGCCTTTGTCACCATCATGGCCACCAAGATGCCGCTGTACGGACGCGGCTGACATGACCGCGCGCAGGGCCGCCAGCGCGATTCTGCTTGGGGGCACTGCCGTGATGCTGGCGCTGACAGCGCCGGGCCAGCTGACCTATGACTCGGTGCAGCAGCTCGCCAGCGGTCGCAGCGGCGCCTACAACAGCTGGCATCCGCCGGTCATGGCATGGCTGCTGGGTGTGTTCGACACGATCGTGCCGGGCACCCTTCTGTTTCTGCTTTTCCAAGCCCTGCTTCTGCTGGGCGCCTTTCTGGTGCTGTTGTCGTTGAAGCCGCGCGGCACCAGCACGGTGCTGGTCGCGCTGGCTATCGTTCTGACGCCGCAATTCCTGATGTTTCAGGGCCAGATCTGGAAAGACATTCTGGGCGCCAATGCGGCAATCGCCGGTTTCACGGCACTGGCGGCTTTTGCGAAAACCGAACGCCGGCGCTGGCTGGTGGCGGCGGTGCTGCTGCTGGCGTTGGCGGCAGGCGTGCGCCAGAACGCGGTGGTCCTGCTGCCGGTGGCCGCGCTGGCGCTCGCCTGGCCACGCAAGCGCTGGCTGCTGGGGTTCGGATTCCTGGTCGTGACCGTGACGCTTGGCCTGGGCACCAGTCTTTGGCTGGTGGCGCGCAGCGATGGCGGCGACGGCGCTGCTGCCCAGGTCCGGCTGGGCCAGGCCTATGACCTGGCCGGCGCACTGGCGCGCGATCCCACCCTGCCCCTGCCGTCGCTGGCGGCCGAAGATCCGGCCTTTGAAACCGTCCTGCGTCAGAAAAGTCCGGTGCTCTACACGCCGCTGCGCAACGATCCCTTTGCCGCCGATCCCGCCATCAATCACGAGCTGTCCAACGTGCCCGAAGGCGCGATGGGCCGCGCCTGGAAGGGGCTGGTGACCAATAATCCGCTTCTCTACCTGCGCGTGCGGATGGCGGCGTTCGGCGCGGTTCTGGCCACCCCCGACAGCGCGGTCTGCCATTTCTCCCACAATGGGATAGAGGGACCGCCCGATCTGCTGCGCCAGCTTGGCCTGACGCCGGGCAAGCGGCCCCAGGACCGTGCGCTGGCCAATTACGCGCACCTGTTCTTCGCCACACCCGTCTATTCCCACATTCTTTGGGGCACACTGGCGCTGGTGCTTCTGGTGCTGCTGTTGCGGCGAAGCGAGCCCGGCGATGCCGCCATCGCGGGGCTGCTGTTGGGCGCCCTGATTTTCACCCTGACTTTCGCGGCGATCTCCATTGCCTGCGATTACCGCTACCTGATCCTGCTGGATCTGGCGGCCATGGCCGGGGCGCTGCACTGGACCGCGAAGAAAGTCTGATGCTTTTCTGATCCGTCCGGGAGCGGTTTTGCGTATCGCGCTTTGTTGCCTGTCCACACGGAAGGTCACACATGCGGGCATGTTTTCTGGGACAGAATGTTTTTGGATTGGGCTTTGGGGTCGCGGTCCTGCAAGCCCCTCCTCAGGTCATGGATAAGCCTGCGGATGGGCCTGACCAAAATGTCATCAGCCTCCGGGCCGCGCCTGTAGCAAATTCGCCACGGCTGATCCGCCCCCGTCCCCGGCCCGTATGACCTGCAAGTAACTGGGGTTTTTGGTTGTCCGAACTGTCCCAATAGGGTCAGGACGCCGCAGGGGAAGAAAACGGGCTCCCTCTTGTGCCCTGCGGCACGAATACCGATATTGGGCGTTAAGGGACTCGCCGTAAACGTTATTTTATTACGATACTTGTATTTGGTGGGGCATGAAAATCTCTCTTCCGGTCATTTCCGCGCTGGCTCTGGGCCTGGTCCTGAGCGCTTGCAGCACTCCCAGCCCTGAATCCCTGGCCCAGAATGACCCCTGGGAAAAGACCAACCGCGACGTGTTCGATTTCGACGTGCGCTTGGATCATGCCGTGGCCCGCCCCCTCGCCAAGGGCTATCGCGCCGTGCTTCCCGATCCGGTGCGGGACGGCATCCACAATGCGCTCAACAACCTGAATTCCCCGGTCGTCCTGGCCAATGACGTGCTGCAGGGCGATGGCGACAAGGCGGTCAACACCACCGGCCGCCTGCTGATCAATTCCACCGTCGGCCTGGGCGGCCTGATCGATGTTGCCAGCAAGATCGGCATTCCCAATCATGACAATGATTTCGGCATCACCCTGGGCAAGAGCGGCGTTGCCGAAGGCTCCTACCTGGTGCTGCCCTTTGCCGGCCCCCTGCCGCCCCGCGACCTGCTGGGTGTTGGCGTCGACCAGGCTTTCGATCCGCTGACCTATGTCCGCTTCCACGGCAGGGACACCTGGATGGTGGTGCGCTTTGGCATCGGCATCCTGGACGCCCGCGCTTCCAATCTGGATGCGGTGGAAACCATCGAGCGTTCGTCGATCGACTTCTATGCGACAACCCGCAACCTGTATCGCCAGAGCCGCAACGCCAAGATCAATGAAGGCAAGCCCGGCGCGGCCAACGACGATCTGCCGAATCTGTAATACTGGATTGCGCCTCGCTTAAGCTCGGCGCGTTCGATGCTCAAATCGGTTCACTGAACCGATTTGACCGGCCATGGCCGGTCGCATCTCACTCCGCCGGCGACGGCTTCGGCGTGGGGATGTGATCCTCGGGCTTGTCGCCCATCATCCCGTGATACCACCTGTTCCAGAATCCGCTCGTCCAGTTTCCGAACCGGTCCATGTACAGGAACATCACCGGCGTGGTGTAGAGGGTCAGGATCTGGCTGAGGAACAGCCCGCCCACAATCGAGATGCCCAGCGGCTGGCGCAGTTCCGAACCCTCGCCCAGCCCGATCGCCAGCGGCAGCGCGCCCAGAATGGCGCCAGTCGTGGTCATCATGATGGGACGGAAACGCAACAGGCACGCCTTGTAAATGGCGTCATAGGAGCTCAGCCCCTCCTTGCGCTCCAGATCGATGGCGAAGTCGATCATGATAATGGCGTTCTTCTTGACGATACCGATCAGCAGAATCACGCCGATGGTGGCGATCAGATCGAACTGGGTCTTGAACATCAGCAGCGCCAGAACCGCGCCCACACCCGCCGATGGCAGGGTGGAGATGATGGTGATCGGGTGGATCAGGCTTTCATACAGGATGCCCAGGGTGATGTAGATCGTCAGGATCGCCGCCACCAGCAGGAACGGCATGTTGGAAAAGCTCTTCTGGAAGAGCTGGGCGGTGCCGGCACTTTCCCCGTGCACCGAGATCGGCACATTGATCCGGGTCATGGTGTTCTGGATCGCGTTCAGCGCATCGCCGATCGCCACGCCCGGCGGCAGGCCGAATGAGAAGGTGGTGGCGACGAACGGGCCCTGGTGATTGACCGACAAAGGCGTGGTGCCTGGCCCAAAGCTGGTGAAGGCCGACAGCGGCACCATGGTTTCTACGCGGGTGGAGACGCTGGCGCCCGTTGAGGACCCACCGCGCGCGCCGGTGGCCACCGAATTGATCTGCTGGTTGCGCACCGCATCGGCGGCAATGGCCGCGGCGTTCGAGGATGCGGCCGATCCGGTTGTCAGCGTATTCGACGCGCCGCCCGTCCCCGCGGAAGGAGAAACCACAAAGGCGCCACCCGCGCCGGCGCTGGCCTGGGTGCCGCTGACCGAGCCGCCGGACGTCGAGATGAAGATGTCATGCAGCGTTTCAGGGCTCTGCCAGAAGGCGGGCGCCACCTCCATCACCACATGATACTGGTTCTTGTCCTTGTAGATGGTCGAGACCTGGCGCTGGCCGAATGCGTCATACAGGGCATTGTCGATCTGGGCCGCATTCAGCCCCAGCCTTGCGGCGGTGACGCGGTCGATCTTCAAATCCACCTGCAGGCCCTTGTCCTGTTGGTCGGAATTGACGTCCTGCAGCTGCGGCACGTCCTGCAGCGCATTGGTGATCTTGGGCACCCAGGTGTTGAGGTCCTCCAGCGTGTCTGCCTGGACCGTGTACTGGTAATCGCCGTTGCCCTGGCGGCCGCCGGCGCGAATGCCGCCGCCCGATTGCAGGAAAAGCCGCGCGCCCGCCACCTTCAGCAGCTTGGGCGCCATGCGCTGGATGACTTCGGGGGTGCCCATGCCCCGCTCGCGCCGCGACTTGAGGGTGACAAAGACATTGCCCGAATTTGTCGCCTGGCCGCCGGCAAAACCGCCCACCGTCAGCACCGCCGGATCTTCCTTGATGATGTCGATGAATTGCTGGAATTTCTTCTGCATCGACTGGAAGGAAATGCTCTGGTCGCCGCGGATGCCGCCGAAAATCATGCCGTTGTCGGTGTCGGGGAAGAAGCCCTTGGGAACGATCCCCAGCAGATAGAAATTCAGCACCACCGCGACCAGCAGGGTCATCATGATGGTCTTGGGATTGCCCAGCGACCAGGTCAGGGTGCGGCGATAGAATTCCTGCATCCCGTCAGTGGCGCGGCGCGACCAGCGCATCAGCCAATTCTGATCTTCGGTGACTGCAAAATCCAGATAGGCGCACATCATCGGCGTCACGGTCAGCGACACGATCATGGACATGAGGATGGCGGTGGTGATGGTGACGGCGAACTCGTGGAAGATGCGCCCCACCAGGCCGCCGATCAGCAGCACCGGGAAGAATACTGCGATCAGCGAGATCGACATGGACAGCACCGTGAAGCTGACTTCGCCCGCGCCTTTCAGCGCCGCGGTGATGCGGTCTTCGCCATTTTCCAGGTGCCGGGTGACGTTTTCCAGAACCACGATGGTGTTATCGACCACGAAACCGGTCGAGACGATCAATGCCATCAGCGAGAAATTGTTCAGGCTGAACCCCAGCATGTACATGACCCCGAAGGTGCCCAGCAGCGACAGGGGCACGCAGACGGTCGGAACAAGTGTGGCCTTGAAGTTCCGCAGGAACACGAACACCACCAGGATCACCAGGATGGTCGAGAGGATCAGGCTGACCTCGACGTCATGCACCGCGTTGCGGATAGAGGTGGTGGTGTCGAACAGGATACCCTGGTCGACGCTGACCGGCAGCGCGGCCTTCAGTTCGGGCAGCTGCTGGCGGATGCTGTCCACGACCTCGATGACATTGGCGCCGGGCTGCTTGGTGATCTGCACCAGGATGGCGGGCTTGCCGTTGAACGTGCCCAGGTTGCGGACATTCTCCACCCCGTCGAACACTTCGGCCACGTCCGACAGACGCACCGCAGAGCCGTTGCGATAGGCCACAATCAGGGTCTGATAGTCGCTGGCCAGGCCCGCATTGTCATTGGCATAGACCTGGAAGGTCTGGCCCTTTTGCTGGATGTCGCCCTTGGGACTGTTGGCATTGGCGGAGCTGACCGCGGCGCGCACATCTTCCAAACCGATGCCGTATTTGAACAAGGCGCGGGGATTGAGCTCGATGCGAACGGCCGGCAGCGAGGCGCCGGTCAGCGAGACATCGCCCACCCCGGAAATCTGCGACAGCTTCTGCTGGATGATGTTCGAGGCCTGGTCGTAGATCTGCCCGGGCGACAGGGTCTTGGAGGTCAGCGCCAGGATCAGCACCGGCTGGTCGGCGGGATTGAATTTGCGATAGGTGGGATTGGACCGCAGCGCCGCCGGCAGGTCGGCGCGCGCCGCGTTGATCGCGGCCTGCACGTCGCGCGCGGCGCCGTCGATGTCGCGCTTGATATCGAACTGCATCACGATCTGGGTGCTGTTGATGTTGCTGCGCGAGGTCATTTCGGTGACCCCGGCAATGGCGCCCAGATGCCGCTCCAGAGGGGTCGCCACGCTGGACGACATGGTCTCAGGGCTTGCGCCCGGCATGTTGGCGCTGATCGCGATGGTGGGAATGTCGATATTGGGATAGGGCGCGACAGGAAGCAGGAAATAAGCCACCAGCCCCGCCATCCCCAGACCCAGTGCCAGCAAGGTCGTGGCGATCTTCCGGTGGATGAAGATCTGGGAAAAACTCATTCCGCCGGCTCCGGCTCAGGTCCGGCATGGGCCGCCTTGCGGCGCGCGCGCCATTCGCGGATGTCGCGGCCAGCCTTGTCGAAATAGATGTAGATGACGGGGGTGGTGAACAGGGTCAGCATCTGGCTGACCAGCAATCCGCCCACGATGGAAATGCCCAGCGGATGACGCAATTCCGAGCCCATGCCCGTGCCCAGCATCAGCGGCAAGGCGCCGAACAGCGCCGCCACGGTGGTCATCAGGATGGGACGGAAACGTAGCAGGGCGGCCTGGTGAATCGCCTCTTGCGGCGACTTGCCTTCGTTGCGCTCGGCCTCCAGCGCGAAGTCGATCATCATGATCGCATTCTTCTTGACGATGCCGATGAGCAGGATGATGCCGATGATGGACACGATGTTGAGATCGTGACCGCTGACGATCAGCGCCAGCAGAGCGCCCACGCCGGCTGACGGCAGGGTGGACAGGATGGTCACCGGATGGATGAAGCTCTCATACAGCACGCCCAGCACGATATAGACGGTGACGATGGCGGCCAGGATCAGCAGGATTTCGTTGGACAGCGCCGACTGGAATGCCAGGGCGGAGCCTTCGAACTGGGTGGTGATGCCCGGCGGCGGGCCGGCGATCTTTTCGGCGGACTGGATGGCCTTCACCGCCGAACCCAGCGAATAGCCGGGCGCCACGTCGAACGAGAAGGTGGCCGAGGGGAATTGCGACAGGTGATCGATCTGCAGCTGGGTGGTGCGCTCCTCCACCTTGGCGATGGCGGCCAGCGGCACCTGCCCGCCGCCAGCGGTGGGCAGATAGATATCCTGCAGCGACTGGACCGAATTCTGCAGCTTGGGATCGGCTTCCAGGATCACGCGGCGCTGGCTGGACTGGGTGAAGATGGTGGTGATGATGCGCTGGCCAAAACTGTCATACAGCGCATTGTCGATGGTGGCGGAGGTGACGCCGAACCGCGCCGCCGTGTCGCGGTCCACATTCAGATAGGCCGAAAGCCCCTTGTCCAGGAATGAGGTGGAGACGTTGCGCACCGCCTTCTGCTTGACGAGCTCGGCCATCAGCTTGGGCACGAACTGGTTGAGCGAAGCGCTGGTCGCGGCCTGCAGCACGAACTGATACTGGGCGCGGGAGACCACCGAATCGGTTGTCAGGTCCTGCACCGGCTGAAGATAGAAGGTGATGCCGGGGATGCTGTGGGCGTCCTCCATCAGCCGCTCCATCACCTCGCTCACGCCATCGCGGTCTTCCTTGGGCTTGAGGTTGATCAGGAAGCGGCCGCTGTTCAGCGTGTTGTTGGTGCCGTCCACGCCAATGAATGAGGACAGGCTGGCGACATCGGGATCGGCCAGCAGCTTGGCGGCCAGCTGCTGCTGGCGCTTGGACATGGCGTCGAACGAAACGGTGGGGCCGGCCTCGGTGATGGCCTGGATGAAGCCGGTGTCCTGCAGGGGGAAGAAGCCCTTGGGGATGGCGGCATACAGCACCACCGTCAGCACCAGTGTGGCGACTGCCCCCAGCAACGTCAGCTTCTGGTGCTTGAGAACCCAGATCAGCAGCCGGTCATATTCTGCGACCAGGCGCTCGTAATAGCCTTCGATGCGCTTCTGGATGCCGCTTTCGCGCTTTTCATCCTCCGAATGCGTGCGCAGCAGCTTGGCGCACAACATGGGCACCAGGGTCAGCGACACCACCGCCGAGATCAGGATGGTAACCGACAAGGTCACGGCGAATTCGCGGAACAGCCGCCCCACCACTTCCTGCATGAACAGCAGCGGGATCAAAACAGCGATCAGCGACACGGTCAGCGACACGATGGTGAAGCCGATTTCACCGGCGCCCTTCATGGCGGCGTTATAGGGCGTCTCGCCCTTTTCGATATAGCGGCTGATATTCTCGATCATCACGATGGCGTCGTCGACCACAAAGCCGGTGGAAATGGTCAGCGCCATCAAGGACAGGTTGTTGAGCGAATAGCCCATCAGATACATGACCGCGAAGGTGCCCACGATCGACAGCGGCACCGACAAGGACGGGATGAAGGTGGCGGGAAGACTGCCCAGGAAGCAGTAGATCACGATCACCACCAGCACGACGGCCAGCATCAGTTCGAACTCCACATCCGCCACCGAGGCGCGGATGGTCTCGGTGCGGTCGGTCAGGACTTTCACATCCACCGAACGGGGCAGTCCTGCCTGGATCTGGGGCAGCATTTCCTTGATGGAATCCACCACCTGGATGACGTTGGCGCCGGGCTGGCGCTGCACATTGATCAGCACCGCCGGCGTCTTGTTCGCCCAGCTCGAAAGCTTGCTGTTCTCAGCGCCCTGCACCACGTTGGCGACATCGCGTAAATAGACGGGCGCGCCATTCTTGAAGGCCACCACGATTTCCTTGTAGGCGTCGGCGTCCTGCAGCTGGTCGTTGGCGTTGATGGTGTAGGACTGGGTGGCGCCGTCAAAGCTGCCCTTGGGCTGGTTGGCGTTGTTGTTGGCGATGGTGGTGCGCAAATCGTCGATGTTCAGGCCCAGCGACGCCAGTCGTTGCAGGTTGGCCTGCACCCGCACGGCCGGCTTCTGGCCGCCGGAAATGCTGACTAGGCCCACGCCGTAAAGCTGGGAGATTTTCTGGGCTATGCGGGAATCGGCCAGTTCTTCCACCGTGGTGATGGGAAGGCTGGTGGAACTGACCGCCAGTGTAATCACCGGCGCGTCGGCGGGATTGACCTTGGCATAGACCGGCGGCGCCGGCAGCAGCGTATTGGGAAGCAGGCTGTTGGAGGCGTTGATCGCCGCCTGCACTTCCTGTTCGGCGATATCCAGCGACAGGGACAGGTCGAACTGCAGGGTGATGACCGAAGACCCGGCCGAGGAGACGGACGACATCTCCTTCAGGCCCGGCATCTGGCCGAACTGCTTTTCCAGCGGCGCGGTGACCGAAGTGGTCATCACATCGGGACTGCCGCCGGGCAGGAAGGTCTGCACCTGGATCGTGGGATAATCCACTTCCGGCAAGGCAGACAGAGGCAGGAACTTGTAGCCGGACAGACCCACCAGCAGGATGGCGATCATCAGCAGCGAGGTCGCGACAGGACGCTCGATGAAGGGCGCCGAGATATTGGCGCCGCTCTGGGGTTCAGGCGAAGGCTGGGGGCTCGAGCCCGCTGGCGTAACGGTCACGGCCGGGCGCCGACGCCGCCCCCACGGCGCCCGCCGCCGCCACGGCGCATCTGGGACATCGCCTTGGAGCAATCGGCGCTCAGATCATCGCGGTTCTGGAACAGGCACATGCGCATCTCGCGGCTTCCCGGCTTGGCGTCGGGGCAAAGCTTCTTGAGGTCCGTGCCGCAGGCCTTGACCACCGCGGCACGCGCCTGGGCTAGGCGCGCGGCACGGGCGGCATCATTCTCGCCGCCGGAAGGCGCGGTGATCTTGGCGTTCTGGTTGGGAATCTCGACGTCCGCGCCATCGCGCAGGCGGTCGGCGCCGTCCACCACCACCGTGTCACCGGGCTTCACGCCGGACAGAACCTGGATGTTACTGCCGTCCTGCACACCGGTTTTCACGTCGCGTTGGGTAACGGTCTTTTCCGGCGTCACCACAAAGACGAAGCTGCCATCGGCACCGCGCTGGATGGCGGCCACCGGCACAATGGTCTGGTTGTGCAGCGTTTCCACGAACAGCTTGATGTTCACGAACTGGGCGGGAAACAGCTTGTTGTCCTTGTTGTCGAACAAGGCGCGCAACTTCACCGAGCCGGTGGTGGGATCCACCACCGTGTCCACCGCCGACAGGTTGCCGGATGTGATCTTGTTGGTCTGGCTGCGGTCATAGACATCCACCGGCAGGGTGGCGCCGCTGTCCACCCGCGACACGACCTTGCCGACGCTGTCCTCGGGGATCGTGAACAGCACGCTCATGGGATCCAGCTGGGTCACCACCACGATGCCGTTGGACTGGCCCGCCTGCACGATATTGCCGATATCCACCAGATGAATGCCGGCGCGGCCCTCCACCGGCGAAACGATGTTGGTATAGCCCAGGTTGATGCGTGCGGTTTCGACATTGGCCTGGTCGGACACCACGATGCCTTCGGTGGAGCGTACGGTCGCGGCCTGGGTCGCTACCTGCTGCTGGGCAATGGCGTTCTGCGCCAGGAGCGCCTGGTAGCGCTGCAAGTCGACCTTGGCGTTGGCGAGCGTGGCGGCATCGCGCGCCAGCTGGCCGCGCGCCTGGTCCAGCGCCGCCTGATAGGGACGCGGATCGATCTGGGCCAGCGTCTCGCCGGCCTTGACCATCTCGCCTTCGGTGAAATTGATCTTGATCAGCATGCCACCGACCTGCGGGCGCACCGTGGCGGTCGAAAGCGGCGTCACCGTGCCCAGCGCATTGAGCGTCACGTTGATGTCGCCGGTGATGGCCCTGGCCACGCCCACCGGCTGAGCGCCCTGATTGATCAGGCCGCGGCGGCCCTGGTTCTTGGCCGGATAGATCGCCCAGATCAAAAGCGCCAGAAGCGCCAGCCCGACCGCGAACCACACCACGCGTGACAACCGCGGATTGCGCGAGCTCCAGCTTTTGACACCAACCCAGGCGCGGCCGACCGGTCCGGGCGCGGGCTGGGCCGCGCGCTCAAAATCACCGGGGGAGCGATCGATATTCATCCGTTCAATCCGTGTCACAAAAGGGCCCTAAAGCCCAAGGAAAGTGAATATGTCAAATGGGTTAGCAGCGCGAAGCTGAACGCAGTGTGAACTATACCCTCAACGGGTTGGAGCTGATATAGCCGCCCAGTAAGGGAGAAATATGTCGCAAGTGTCCCAACAACTGGTACGGCTGGCGCAATAACGCTATGCCGGGCCCCGACCGGTTCCCGGCCCCATAAAAAGAACAGGCGAATTCGTGCTTCTCGGCATTTTTCATTGGTTCATTCATGACGCGCGTGACTGGGTCACCGTTACCGCCCACGCCCATCCTTACTGGGTATTCCCCATCGCCTTCGCCATCGCCTTTTCGGAATCCTTTGTCGGCGTCTCGTTCATCGTTCCCGGAACGATCCTGTTGCTCACCCTGGGCGGGGTTATCGGCGCCACGCATATTGGACTTTTCCCGGCTATAGCCGGAGCGATCACCGGTTCGATCGTCGGAGACTGGATTTCGTGGTGGATCGGGTTCCACTACCACCACAAAATCGTCCATTTCTGGTTGTTTCGGCGTTTCGAAGACCAGATCGAAAAGGGACTCCAGTTCTTTCATCGCTGGGGCACCTGGGCGATCTTTATCGGCCGCTTCATGGGACCTTTCCGTGCGACCGTGCCGTTGGTGGCCGGCATGTCCGAACTGGAATTCTGGCCTTTCATGATTGCCAACGCCGCCTCTGCGGTGATCTGGGCAGTCGCTTTGCTGGCTTTCCCTGCCATGGCCGCGCATTACCTTCTGACCTAACCATCTGATTTAAAAGTTTTTTCGGTAAGGTCGGCCTTTAAAGGGCTTGGCCCGACCCTGCCTGTCCGTGCGCGGGCCCATAATGGGACCGTCTTCACGGTTAATTGGCCCCACGGCCGTCCGGCGGATGCAAAAACCGCCCGTTTTGATACCAAAAAGGGCGAAAAGCCCGAGTTCCCGCTGGCCCGCCTCCTGCATCACCCCCTCACGAAGTCATAGCCCCAAGGCTGGAACGTGAGCAGGCAACAGACGTCCGAAGCGGTAATGAAGGCGGTTTTCCCCGCCTTTGACGGATTTGGCCTGACCGTAACCCATAGCGGCCAATCTGAAGCCATCGATACCAAGCGGCTGCTGGATGTGGCCCTGGCCGGCATCCTGGTGGTGCTCCTCAGCCCGATCCTGGCGCTGGTGTCGCTGGCGATCATGCTGGATTCGGCCGGCCCGCTGGTGTTCTGCCAGATGCGCACCGGGTTGAACGGCAAGAAATTCGGCATCCTGAAATTCCGCTCCATGCATGTCATGGAAGACGGCGCCCAGGTGCAGCAGGCGGTCCAGGGCGATGCCCGCGTCACCCGCGTCGGCCGCATCATCCGCAAATTCTCGCTGGACGAACTGCCCCAGCTTTTCAACGTCCTGGCCGGCGACATGTCGCTGGTGGGTCCGCGCCCTCATGCGGTGGCGCATGACATCCAGTATGGCGCCGAGATTTCCAACTATGCGGTTCGCTTCCAGGTCAAGCCGGGCATCACCGGTTGGGCCCAGGTGAACGGCGCGCGCGGCGCCACGCCCACCACCGACATCATGCAGGCCCGCGTGAACCTGGACGCCTGGTATGTCGAGCATGCCGGCCTGATGCTGGACCTGTTGATCCTGGCGCGCACCCCGCTGGTCGTTCTGCGCACAAGGAATGCGGTCTGATGCGCGCGGCACTCCCATCTTCGGCCATCCCCGCGCAGTATGAAGCGCCCGCCCAGCCGCAGCTGGAAGCGGCCAATGATTCCTATACCGAGGTCACGGTCGGCGGCATCGCCACGGCCTGCCTGTCGCGCGATGGCCTGGCCCGCATGATGCTGCAGGACTGCCTGGACGCCCGTTCCAATCCGAACCGCCAGCCCAAGCTGGTCTTCGCCTCCAACGGCCATGCCATCGCTTTGGCGGCGCAGGACGAAGCCTTCCGCTTCACCTTCGAACAGGCCGACATCATCCATGCAGACGGCCAGGCCGCTGTGTTCGCCTCGCGCATGACCGCCACCCCGATTCCCGAGCGCAGCGCCACCACCGACTTCATCCATGACGCCTCGAAAGTCGCCGCCCAGCATGGCTTGCGCTTCTTTGTTCTGGGCGCCACCGAGGAAGCCAATGCCGAAGCGGTGCGTGTGCTGCGCGAGACCTATCCCGGCCTTCAGATCGTGGGCCGCCGCCATGGCTATTTCGGCCGCGACGAAGAAGACGAGATCTGCGACGAGATCAACCTGACCCAGCCCGACGTGGTGTGGGTGGGCCTGTCGGTGCCGCTGGAATATGAATTCGCGGTCCGCAACAAGACCCGCCTGCGCGCCGGCTGGCTGGTGACCTGCGGCGGCTGCTACAATTTCGTCACGGGCGCCTACAAGCGGGCGCCCGGCTGGATGCAGGCCTGCGGCCTGGAATGGCTGTTCCGGCTGGTAAAAGAGCCCAAAAGGCTGTTCTGGCGCTATGCGGTAACCAACCCGCTTGCGATATTTTTACTTTTGACGCGCACAAGTTCCCTGCAAACGGCGCAGTAGGCTGCCCATGACGGTTTCGGACATCGCGCGGACGCAGGCCCCTCGCTGGCGCATGACCGGCGGGATGCCAAGCGGCATGTTCGGCACCATCCTGCGGTACGGCCTGTCGGCATCCGGCCCGGTCGCGGTATCGGCAGCGCATTTCATCGCCTCCCTGATCTTCCTGCGCGCCCTGCCGGCGCATCAATTCGGCCTGTTTTCCTTCGTCATGGTGGTGGTTTCGTTCGGCATGAGTCTGAACGTGTCGCTGATCGTGGTGCCGATCACCCGCAATCTGGTCACCGGCGAGGCGGTACCGCGCACAATCTGCTTCCAGATGAACTGGCTGGTGTGCGGCGGCTTTGCCGCCTTGCTGTTTGCCGCCCTGATGACCGGCGGCGCGCCGTTGCGCGAGGCGGCCCTGCTGGCGCTGTTCGCCGGCGCTTTCACCTTTCGCTGGTTCTCGCGCTGTGTCGCCTATGTCAACGGCCGCATGGCCAATGCCATTACCTCCGACATCCTCTACAGCCTGCTGGTCATTGGAACCCTGGGGCTGCTGGAATTGACGCAGCGTGTGAGCTTCAGCCTGGGCAGCGAGATGATGCTGCTGTCGGCGCTCGTCGCTCTGGTCCCCTTCGGCGCGGGTTTCTTCCGCGAGCAGCTCGCGGCGCTGCGCGGCAATCCGACGGCCTATTGGCCGGTGTTCAAGGACCTGACGCGCTGGTCGCTGATGGGCGTGATCCTGACCGAGCTGACCGTGAACGCTCATGCCTATCTTGTCACCTTCATCGCCGGTCCCAGCGCCTTCGCGCTGCTGGCGCTTGGCATGCTGCTCATGCGGCCCGCCGCCCTGATGCAGTCGGCCCTGCCCGACCTGGAACGGCCCGCCATGTCGCGCGCCATTGCCGCCAGGGACATGTCGCACCTGTCGCGTATCCGGCGTCATTTCACTTTCGGCTTGGGTGCCGCCTGGGTCGCCAACATGCTGCTGTGCGCCGCGCTGCTGCTGTTCTTCCCCGCCTTGCTGCTGAAAAAGGGCTATGCCCTGCACGATGTGGTCATGGTGGCGGTGATCAGCGCGTTGATCATGGCGATCCGCGCCCTGCGCACCCCGTTCGCCGTGCTGCTGCAGGCTGCCGGGCAGTTCAAGGAACTGGCGAACATCGGCACAGTGTCGGCGGCGGTTTCTGTCGTCGTAACCTTGGTTTTGCTTGTCGCTTTCGGTCCTATCCCTTCGCTGGGCGGCATTGTGCTGGGCGAACTGGTGATCCTGGCCAAAGTGCGCAGCATGGCGCGCGACTGGAAGGCTCAACAAGCTGGACTGTGCCATGCGTGACAGCGTCATCATCTGCATTCCGACCTTCAAGCGCCCCAAGATGCTGGCGCGCCTGCTGGAGGCCATCGCCGCACTGGAAACCGATGCCGATGTCTGCGTGCTGGTGGCCGACAATGATGCCGAAGGCCATGCAGGCCTGGATTTCTGCAACAGCCTGGCCGGCTATCGCTGGCCGCTGACGGCGGTGATCGCCGACAAGCGCGGCATTGCCCAGGTGCGCAACACGCTGATCGAGAACGCCCTGAAGACCGACGCCCGGTTCATCGCCATGATCGACGATGACGAATGGCCGCAAAAGGACTGGATCAGCCAGTTCCTGAAAACCGCCCATGAAACCCGGGCCGATGTGCTGCAAGGCTCCATCCTGTTCGGGCAGGCATCCGCCGCCGATGGCCATGGCGATATCCGCCGTCCTACCGGCCCGATCGCCATGCTGCAGGGCGCCGGTAACCTGCTGATCGCCCGCGCCACCCTGACCGAAATGACCGCGCCCTGGTTCGACCCCCAGTTCGCCCTGTCGGGCGGCGAGGACCAGGACTTCTTTATCCGCCTTCAGCGCGCCGGCAAGCGCTTTGCGTGGTCGGACGAGGCCCGCGCCCATGGCGATGTGCCCGATACCCGCGCCAATCTGGGCTGGCTGCTGCGCCGGGCCTATTCGGTGGGCAATTCTGACATGCGCGTGCTGCTCAAGCACCGCCCCGGCCCCGCCCGCCTGGCCGCCGAAATCCTGAAAATCGCAGGCTCACTCTTGTTGTCGCCGCTGGCCGCCGCCATCCTCGCGGTCAGCCCGAATCGCAGGGCCATCCCGCTGCAGAAGCTTTTCCGCGCGGCGGGAAAGCTCAGCGCGATGTTCGGTGCGCGCTACAACGAGTATGCCGTGGTCCATGGCGAATGAGTACGCCCTAGGTTACACCGCTCCCCGCGAGATCGACCGCAGCCTGCTGCCGGTCATCGCCTTTATCGGCTTGCTGCTGCTGATCTATGTCGGGCTGGACGCCTTTTCGCCGCCGCCGCTGGTGTCCCAGTTCGGCGGGGTGCGCGAGGCTTCACGCAGCGACGTGCTGCGCCAGGTCGCCTATCTGGGCGTCGCCGCCATGATCGGCATCGCCGCCCTGCAGCGTTTCGGCATCGGTCTGCTTCGCGCCATTCCCGTCAGCATGGGAATGTTGCTGGCCTGGTGCATGGCCAGCGCCATGTGGGCGCCCGATACCGCTATCGTGCTGCGCCGCGCCGGCCTGGAAATCGTGGTGGTGGTGTCGCTGATGCTGAGCGTGGAGACCGTCGGTCCGGTACGCGCCTTCGCCATTTGGCGTTGGCTGCTGGCCGCGGTGCTGCTGGTGAACTTCCTGTCCATTCCGGTGATCGCCAGCGCGCGCCATGCCGCGGGCGAGATCGATCCGGCGCTGGTGGGCAACTGGCGCGGATTGTATGGCCACAAGAACGTCGCGGGCGCCGTCTGCGCCATCACCGCCATACTGTTCCTGTTCACACGCAATGGCCGGCACAACTGGATGGGCATCGCCATCGCCCTGGCTTCGTGTTTTTTCCTGGCGATGACGCACTCCAAATCTTCGGCCGGGTTTCTGGTGGTGTCACTGGGGGCAGGACTTTTGTACCGCTATGGCTGGCGCGACGGCCTGAGCCGCGCCGTGCTGGCGACCTGCGCGGTGTTCCTGGCCGTGGCAGCGGGGGTGTTCATCCTGTTCGATGCCGAAAGCCTGGCCAAGATGTTGGAGGATCCCACCGAGTTCACCGGCCGCTCGGCGATCTGGGCGGCGGAGCTGCGCTATATCGCCGACCATCCGCTGCTGGGCTCTGGCTTTGGTACCTTCACCGATACCAAGAACCAGTCGCCGCTGCACAACTATGTCAGCGGCTCCTGGGTAGACGCGGTCAGCCACGGCCATAACGGCTATCTGCAGGTGCTGGTGACCATCGGCGGCATCGGCTTTGCGCTGATGGTGCTGGCGGCGATGGTCGCGCCGATGCGGCGCCTCTGGACCCTGGACCAGGGCGACGGTTTCAAACCCATGCTGATGGCCCTGTTCGTCTTCGCCATCCTGCACAATTTCATGGAAAGCGATTTCCTGGAGGGCGATGGCGTCACCTGGGTGTCGCTTTTGCTGGTCATCGCGGCGCTGAACGCCCTGGCGCGGCGTCATTCATTAACGAGCCGCTAACGGGCGTTCCCGTAAGCTGCGGGCATGCCGTTCTTCAGCGTCATCATCCCCGTCTACAACCGTGCGCCCGCCTTGAAGCGCGCCATCGAATCGGTGCGCGCCCAGAGCTGCCAGGATTTCGAGATCGTGGTGGTCGATGACGGCTCCCAGGACGATCCCGGCGCGGTGGTGGCGGCCTTCAACGATCCGCGCATCCGCTTTTACGTCCAGGCCAATGGCGGCGGCGGCAAGGCCCGCAACACCGCCATCGATCACGCCTGCGGCCGCTTCATCGCGCCACTGGATTCCGACGACATCTTCCTGCCCCACCACCTGGCCAGCATGAAGGCCCTGCTGGAACACAGCAGCGGGCTGGTGGGCTATGCCCGGGTGCAGGTGGACCGGGGCGGCGGGCGCGTCTTTCTCAAACCACCGCGCGCCATCCGGCCGGGCGAAGACATGGCGACCTATCTTCTGTGCGACCGGGGTTTTGTGCCCACCATCACGGTGGTGGCGCCGCGCGAGGCGGCGGCCCGCGTGCGCTACGCCGAGAACCTGCGCCCCGCCGAGGATACCGATTTCGCCATTCGCCTGGCGCTGGAGGGCTTTCAATTCCGCATGCTGGAAGAAGCCGGCGCGGTCTGGCAGGACGGGTTCGATCCTGGCCGCGTTTCGGCCAGCGCCGGCGGCAGCACGCTGGGCGCATGGCTGAAGAAAATGCGGCCGCAAATTCCGCCCCGCGCCTATCATGGCGCGCGCGGCTGGGCCTATGCCAAACTGGTGGCCCCCAAGCATCCGATGGTGGCGCTGATCCTGTATCTCAATGCCGTGCTGCGCGGCTGCTATCGCCCGCGGCTGGCGGGCGTCATCTTCTTGCAGATCTTCCTGAGCAAATCGGCCTATCGCCGCCTGGCAGATCAGGGCATTTCCTGGCTGCGCATCGGCATCAGCGAGCGCGAAGAAAAAGCCCCCGCCAGCAAGCTGGAACGGGCGTGATTTCGCGCCGTTCCGTGCTGACAGCCGGCGCCAGTGCGCTGGCGTTTCCCGCCACCGCGCAGGACAGGCGCAGCCTCAAAGCAATCGCCGCCGCCAGGAACTTCACCTTCGGCACCGCCGCTGCCAGCTATGAGCTGAAGGATGCCGATTTCGCGCCCATCCTGGCGCGCGAGGCTGCGCAACTGGTGCCCGAATATGAAATGAAGCGGGACGCGCTGGAGACAAAGCCCGGCGTGTATGACTTTGCCGACCTGGACGCGCTGTTCGCCTTCGCCGCCAAGAACCACATGACCATGCGCGGCCATACGCTTTGCTGGTATTACGCCAATCCGTCCTGGCTGGCCCCGATGCTGGCGGCCAGACGTGACGAAAAGCTTTTGACCGATCACATCCGGACCGTGCTGCGGCGCTATCGCATGGACTCGGTGGACGTGGTCAATGAGGCGCTGGCGCCGCCCGGCACCGCCACCCGCGCCGATGGCTTGCGTCCTTCCATCTGGCTGGATGCGTTCGGGCCCGGCTATATCGATATGGCCTTCCACGCCGCGCGTGCCGCCGATCCGCGCGTGAAACTGGTCTATAATGACTGGGGCTTCGAGCAGGGCGCCGCCGAGAATGACCGTTTCCGCAGCGTCACCTTGCGGCTGCTAGACGGCATGCTGAAGCGAAAGACCCCGATCGACGCCCTGGGGATACAGGGCCATCTGTCGGCCTTCGGCAATCGGATCGACCAGCGCAAGCTGCGCACCTTCCTGCAGGAAATCCGCGACCGTGGCCTGATCATCCTGATCACTGAACTGGATGTGGACGACACTGGTGGTTCATACGATGTTGCTGTGCGCGACCGGGCGGTGGCGGATGAGGCACGGCGCTTCCTGGACGTGGCGCTGGACAATCCGGCCACCCAGGCTGTGCTGACCTGGAACCTGTCGGACCGCTATGTCGATCCGCCGGACGAATGGAAGCTCAAGCTGCTGGCCTGGCGGCTGCGCAAGACGCCCTATGATGCGCAGATGCGCAAGAAGCCCTTGTGGGACGCGATGGCACAAGCCTTCGCCGGCCGCCGCCTCAACTACTAGGCCACAGCGCGCGCGCGGGATTTCACCAGATGCGCCGCCAGCCGCGGCGAGGTGTATTCGGCGCCCACCATGAAGCGCATCAGCGGACCGAAGCTGTTGGCCGCCAGCACGCCCAGGATATGCAGGCCCGGTACGCTGGTCTCGAAATTGTCGGACAGGCGCGGGGTGTGTTCCAGATGCGCGATCCCTTCGCGCAGGCTCGAATCCAGGAATGGCAGGCTGCGCAAGTCGGGCTTGAAGCCGGTGGCCGCGATGATGTGATCGGCAGCAATTTCGACGCGAGCGCCCTCGCCATTGCGGGCGATCAGCACAGCGCGATCCCCGTCGGCACGCGCGCCTTCGATGGTGTGACGCAGATATTGCTGCGCCGTCAGCTTGCCGCGCATATACCAGCCTGATTCCGGGCCCAGGTGACGCTTGGTGGCGCGCAGCCGTAGCGCGTCGGGCAGCCGGCGGAACAGGCGCGGCGCATTGGTGCACAGGAACGAACGCCAACCGGGGCCGATGCCGCTGGAAGGATGAGTGATGGCGCGCAGCCATGACACCGCATCCGGATCGGGCGGTGTATGAAACTGGATTTCAGGAACACGCGTCACGATGGCGACATCGACGTTATCTTGCTGCGCCATCACCGCCGCGTTCACCGCGGACGCGCCCGCACCCAACACCAGCACGCGCTTGCCCGCAAATTGCGGCAGTGCCTGGTGACCGAACGAATGGGACAGCAGCTCGCGCGGAAGGGCGCGGAGCGAGGCGGGAATATTCTGGAACCACGGGATACCGACCGCCAGCACGACATTGGCGGCTTCCAGGCTCTCGCCATTGTCCAGCCACAGGATGAAGCCGCGGGCGCTCTTGGCGACCGAGATCACTTGATGCTCTTCCAGGCTGGGGACATAGCGCTTCTGAAACCAGTCGGCATAGTCCACGAACACCGACAGGGGCACCGGAATATATTCATCGTCATATTCGACGTTGCGCTCGGCGCACCATGCCTTGAGCGTGGACTGCGCGTCAGGAGCCGACAGGTTTGAGGCAAAGCCATCCGACTTTAGCATCATCCCAAAGGGCATGTTTTCACGCCAGCTGGTCATCGGCCTGCCGAAAATGCGGAAGTCCGCGCCCGCCGCGCCCAGATGCGCGGCCAGCGAAAGGCCATAGGGGCCGGCGCCGATAATGGCGGTATCAATCACGATTTTCCCCCGAACACCATTAGTGTCCCAATTTGAAACGCTATTCCTGAATTGCCCGTAAGATAGCATTCAAGACGTTCACCGATGGTTGACGAGGACCGCATAAAGTTCCCCCCATGTCCGCCGGTATCCTGCTCGTCTCCACCACCCTGGATTGGCCGTTTCCGGCGCAGCTCGCTGCCGCGTTCACGGACGTGGGCGCCTATGTCGAGGCGCTGCGTCCGGCGCGCGGGCTGCTGGCGCGCTCGCGCTATCCCTCGCGGATGCATGACTATTATCCGATTGTCGCCATGGACTCGCTGACCAGCGCCATCTCCGCGGCGCGGCCCGACATGATCATTCCCTGCGATGACCAGGCCGCCGAGCTGGTGAACCGCAGCCGCGGCGTCCCCACCATGGGCCGCATGGAATTCCTGGACGCCGCCGCGAAGGCGGGTGCGCCGGCCGCCGCCTCCACTGCGCTGAACAGCGAAGAGGAGCTGGAAGAGGCCATGCGCCAGCTGGGCCTGCCGCTGGTCATCAAATGCGATAACAGCTGGGGCGGTGAAGGCGTGGTCATCGCCGCCACCCGCGAAGAAGCCCGGGCCGCCTTCCGCCGCATGAAGAACCCGTCACGCCTGCGCGATGCGGCACGCGCGATTCGCGGCCGGGGCCCGCATTTCCTCACGCGCGCACTGACCCCGGCGCCGGTCCGTATCAGCGCCCAGGCCTTCATCACCGGCGCCGCCGCCACCAGCTCCATCGCCTGCTGGCAGGGCAAGGTCGTGGCGTCGCATCATTTCGACGTGCTGCTGTCCACCACCCCCACCAGTCCGGCCTGTGTGATTGCCCATGTGCCCTGCCCGCAGATGGAAGCATCCGCCATCGCCATCGCCGCCGCGCTGAACCTGTCGGGCCTGTTCGGGCTGGACTACATCCGGGACGCGAGGGACCAGGTGCATCTTCTGGAAATGAATGCCCGCGCCACCCCGACCACGCATCTGGCGCTGGACGAAGACCTGCCCGCCGCCCTGCTGCAGGCGGCCGGGCTTGGCGGCCGCACCCGCCCGGCGGTGACCGACCGCTCCGAGATCGCGCTTTTCCCCCGCGAATGGCTGCGCGACCCGCGCAGCCCCTGGTTCGGCCGGGCCTTCCATGACGTGCCGTGGGACGACCATGACGTGGTCCGCGCCTGTGTCCGGGCCGCCCCGCCGGCCGTCCGGGCCTTGCTGGAAAGCGCGCCGGGACCAGTTTTAACCGCAAAAAGGTCCGTTTTCGGAGGGTGATCCTCCCGCGGCGGCCGGCGGCGTTAACCATTCATCAGGCAGCCGCCGGTAAAAGTTAAACCCTTGGGGGGCTTTTCGATTGGCCGCCCTTAAAGGGCTGCTTGCGCGCGATGTCTCCATACCGGCCTCCACCCAGCCTGAACCCGGCCCATTACGTGCCGCGCGGCTACACGGCCCCGCCGCAATACGCCCCCACATCTTTCCAGTTTGCCGACTTCATCCGCCTTTTGGATGCGCGCCGCGTGCTGATCACCCGCGTGCTGCTGGCCACCGTGCTGTGCGCGCTGGCCGTGGCGCTGGTGCTGCCCACCACCTATTCCAGTTCGGCGGTCGTCATCCTGGATCCGCGCAAGAACAACGTCACGGATCTGTCCGCGGTGCTGACGCCACTGGGCAACGATCCGGCCGCGGTGCAGAACCAGATCCAGATCATCACCTCGCGTGAGCTGGCCTCCACCGTGGTGGACCGGCTGAAACTGTATGACGATCCCGAATTCAATCCGGGCCTGGCCCGGCCCAGCCTGGTCGATCTGGTCGGCGAGATGTTCTCGCTGCTCAATCCCAAGAACTGGTTCGAGAACATCACGCCTGCCGGTGGCACCCAGAACCGCGACCGCGTGGTGGACGCGCTGCAGAAGCATGTCTGGGCCGACACCCAGGGACTTTCCACCACCATCACCATCAGCGCCTCGTCGCGCGAAGCGGCCAAGGCCACGCTGATCGCCAACACCCTGGCCGATGCCTATGTGAAGTCGCAGCTTGCCACCAAGGTCGGCGCCACCACCGCCACCACCGACTGGCTGAACCGCCGCCTGCAAGACCTGTCGCAACAGCTGCAGATCCAGCAGGAAGCCATTCAACGCTACAAGGCCGAACATAATCTCAATGACTCCGCGCCCGGCAGCTCCATCGTCGACCAGCAGATGGTCGGCATCTCCGCCCAGGTCGTGGCGGCGCGTTCGGTGCTGGCGGAAAAGCAGGCCATCAATGACCGCATCGGACAATTGGTGGCGTCAGGCAATCCCGCCGATGTCGCCCAGATCGTGTCCTCGCCGCTGATCGTGCAGCTGCGCACCCAGCAGGCGACCTTGCTGGCGCAGGAATCCGACGCCAACACCAGGTATGGCCCGCTGCATCCCAAGCTGCAGGCGATCCAGGAGCAGAAGCGCGACCTGAGCTTCAAGATCACCCAGGAAGTGAACCGTCTGGCCGCCAGCGCCGCCAACGACGTGCTGGTGGCGCGCGCCCAGCTGAATTCGCTGCAAGGCAGCCTGGGCGGCACCGAAGGCACCGCGCGCACCCAGAACATGGCGCGGGTGCAGTTGCAGGCGATGGAATCCAACGCCAGCTCCACCCGCCTGCAATACGAAGCTTTCGTCCAGCGCCTGCGCCAGAGCCAGAACATGGACGATGTGCAGGTCCCCGAAAGCCGCATCATTTCCAGTGCCTCGGTGCCCACGCATCCGGCCGGGCCCAAGCGCATGCTGATCCTGGGCGCCTCGCTGCCGCTGGGACTGATCCTTGGCGTGCTGGCGGCGCTGATCGTGGAAAAGCTCGGGCCCATGATGCCGGTGCGGGTCAATGGCAGCCGCCGCGCCACCATCGTCCCGCCCATCCCCCGTCCCATGCCCCGCGCAGCCAAGCCCAGATCGCCGGTTGCGGTGTGGAGCGGCCCGCCGATCCTGGGCGAGATCAATGACACCGCCCAACTGCGGGCTGCCGACTTCGTGCTGGATTACCCGGCCAGCAAATATTCCCACGCCATGGCGGGACTGGTACGCCAGCTGGAAGCCAGGGATGGCGAAGGCGCCGCCATTGTCGCCGTGACTTCGATTGACAGCGGCGAAAGCCGCAGCGCCATCGCCGTCAGCCTGGCGCGGGCCGCGTCCAAAATGGGCAAGAAGGCGATTATCGTGGATTGCGCGCCCCAGCGCCTGTCGTCCCGGGCCATCAATGCGCAAGTGAAGACCGGCCTGTATGATGTGCTGACCGGAACGGTGCCGCTGAACCAGGCGCTGGCCAAGGATCCGCGCGGGGAGACCTATCTGCTGGCCACGCCCAAGCGGCCCAAGAATGCCGTCACCATGTTCCAGTCGCGTCCCATGGAGCGGCTGGTCTCGGTGTTGCGCGGCGGGGCCGATTTCGTGGTGATCGATTGCGGCCCTGTCGGCCAAGGCTCGAATGCGCCGGTGATCGCGCGGCTGGCCGATGCCACCGTGCTGGTTTCCAAACGCCAGGCGCTGCACAGCCCGTTGATCGCGCACGCGGCGAAGGCGCTCGAGAACGCCAATGCGGCGCCTCTGGGCATCGTGATCACCAAATAATTAGCGCGGCAGTTCCGACGAGCCCATCAAGAACTCGTCCACGCCACGCGCGCACTGACGGCCCTCGCGGATCGCCCACACCACCAGCGACTGGCCGCGGCGCATGTCGCCGCAAGCAAAGATCTTGGACTTGCTGGTCTGGTAGTTGGTCAGCGGCGCTTTCACGTTGCCGCGGGCATCCAGCTCCACGCCGGACTGTTCGACCAGGCCGGCCTTGCGCGGGCCGACAAAGCCCATCGCCAGCAGCACCAGGTCGGCCTTGAGCGTGAATTCACTGCCGGGCACTTCGACCAGATTCATCTTGCCGCCGTCACCCAGCTGCCAGTCCACACGGACACATTCCAGCGCCGTGATCTTTCCATTCTCGCCAATGGCGCGCTTGGTCTGTACCGACCAGTCGCGCTCGCAGCCTTCCTGGTGGGAGGACGAGGTGCGCAGCTTCATGGGCCAATCGGGCCACACCAGCTGCTTGTTCTCCTTCACCGGCGGCTGGGGCATGATTTCGAACTGGGTCACCGACGCGGCGCCATGACGGTTGGAGGTGCCCACACAGTCCGATCCGGTATCGCCGCCGCCGATCACCACCACATGCTTGCCTTTGGCCGACAGCGTGCCGTTCGGCGCGGCCTTGGCTTCCGGATCGCCGGCGACGCGCTTGTTCTGCTGCACCAGGAAATCCATGGCGAAATGGATGCCCTCCATCTCGCGGCCCGCGACGGCCAAGTCGCGCGGGTCTTCGGCGCCGCCTGACAGCACCACGGCGTCATAATCGGCCTGCAGCATGTCCATCGAAACGGTGACGCCGACTTCGACATTGGTGCGGAACACCACGCCTTCGGCTTCCATCTGGCGCATGCGCCGGTCGATCAGATGCTTTTCCATCTTGAAGTCGGGAATGCCGTAACGCAGCAGGCCACCGATACGGTCGGACTTTTCGAACAGGGTGACGCTGTGGCCGGCGCGCGCCAGCTGCTGGGCCGCCGCCATGCCGGCGGGGCCGGAGCCCACCACTGCCACAGTCTTGCCGGTCTTCCTGGGCGCCATGACCGGCTGGATCCAGCCTTCTTCCCAGGCGCGGTCCACGATCTGGCACTCGATGGTCTTGATGGTGACTGGGCTGTCGATGATGTTCAGCGTGCAGCTGGCCTCGCAGGGCGCGGGGCAGATGCGGCCGGTGAATTCGGGGAAATTGTTGGTGGAGTGCAAGCTCTCGGACGCGGTGCGCCACTGGTCGCGATAGACCAGGTTGTTCCAGTCGGGGATCAGGTTATTGACCGGGCAGCCATTGTGGCAAAAGGGAATGCCGCAATCCATGCAACGCGCGGCCTGCTTGGCCACTTCCGGCGCCGGCAGGTTATGGACGAACTCTTTATAGTTGTTGATGCGCGCTTCCGGCTTTTCAGCAGGGCGTTCGGCGCGTTCAATTTCCAGGAAACCCGTGATCTTGCCCATGTCTCTTATTCCGCGGCGATGGCGGCGCGCGCCTTCATGTCGGTGAGCGCCTTGGCATAGTCGGACGGCATCACCTTGACGAACTTGGCCAGGCTTGCGTCCCAGTTGTCCAGCAGGTGCTTGGCACGCGCGCTGCCAGTGTGCAGCAGGTGGCGTTCCACCAGGATGCGCAGGCGTTCCGCGTCGAAGGCGAGCAGGTCGCCCATGCCCGGATCGGCCACGCTGACCGAGCGCTGCTTGGGCAGGCCAGGATGGTCGCCGCCCTCGGCAGGCGCGATCTTTTCCAGCTTGACCATGGCGTGGTTGCAGCGTTGTTCGAAAGTGCCTTCTTCGTCGAGGACATAGGCGACGCCGCCCGACATGCCTGCGGCGAAATTGCGCCCCGTCTTGCCCAGCACCACCACCACGCCGCCCGTCATATATTCGCAGCCATGATCGCCGGTGCCTTCCACCACGCAGATGGCGCCGGAATTGCGCACGGCAAAACGTTCGCCCGCCACGCCGTGGAAATAAGCTTCGCCAGCGATGGCGCCATACAGCACCGTGTTGCCGACAATGATGTTCTCGGCCGGATCGCGCGAAAGGCCCGCCGGCGGCTTGACCACAATGCGCCCGCCCGACAGACCCTTGCCGACATAGTCGTTGGCATCGCCCGTCAGCTCGATGGAAATGCCGCGCGCCAGGAACGCGCCAAAGCTCTGCCCCACCGTGCCGGTGAATTTCACGCTGATCGTGTCCTCGGGCAGGCCGGCATGGCCATAGCGCCTGGCCACTTCGCCCGACAGCATGGCGCCAACAGTACGGTCCACGTTGCGCACGCTGCGCTCCAGCCGCACCGGCTGGCCATGCTCGATCGAAGGTTTGGCGGCGGTGATCAGATCGTGATCCAGCGCCGATTCCAGGCCGTGATTCTGCTTTTCCTTGTGATGGATGGCGACGCCAGGCTTGGGCGTGACGCTGTAGAGGATGCGGCCCAGATCGATGCCCTTGGCCTTCCAGTGCGAGACGGCCTTGTTCATGTTGAGCTTGTCCACCCGGCCGATCATCTCGTTCAGGGTGCGGAAGCCCAGATCGGCCATGATGACGCGAAGTTCCTCGGCGACGAAGAAGAAGTAGTTGATCACATGTTCGGGCTGGCCGGTGAAGCGCTTGCGCAGCACCGGGTCTTGTGTCGCGACACCCACCGGGCAGGTGTTGAGATGGCACTTGCGCATCATGATGCAGCCCGACGCGATCAGGGGCGCGGTGGCAAAGCCGAACTCGTCGGCGCCCAAGAGCGCGCCGATGGCGACGTCGCGGCCGGTGCGAAGACCGCCATCGACCTGCACCGCAACGCGGCCGCGCAAGCCGTTCAGCACCAGGGTCTGCTGGGTTTCTGCCAGGCCGATTTCCCAAGGGGATCCGGCATGGGTCAGAGACGTCAGCGGCGATGCGCCGGTACCGCCTTCAAAACCCGAAATGGTGATGTGGTCGGCGCGGCACTTGGCGACGCCGGCCGCGACCGTGCCCACGCCCACTTCCGACACCAGCTTGACCGAGATGCGCGCCTTCTGATTGACGCTCTTGAGGTCGCGGATCAGCTGCGCCAGGTCTTCGATGGAATAGATGTCGTGATGCGGCGGCGGCGAGATCAGGCCGACGCCGGGCGTGGAATGGCGCACCTTGGCGATGTTGGCATCGACCTTGTGGCCGGGCAGCTGGCCGCCTTCGCCGGGCTTGGCGCCCTGGGCCATCTTGATCTGGATGTCGTCGGCATTGACCAGATATTCGGCGGTGACGCCGAAGCGGCCTGACGCCACCTGCTTGATCGCCGAGCGCATGGAATCGCCATTGGCCATCGGCTTGAAACGGTCGGCTTCCTCGCCGCCTTCGCCGGTGTTGGAGCGGCCGCCGATGCGGTTCATGGCGATGGCCAGATTGGTATGGGCTTCGCGGCTGATGGAGCCGAAGCTCATCGCGCCGGTGGAGAAGCGCTTGACAATCTCGTTGGCAGGTTCGACTTCGTCCAGCGGAATGGAGTCGCCGGTCTTGAACTGCATCAGGCCGCGCAAGGTCAGCAGACGCTCGGACTGCTCGTTGATCTGCTGGGCGAACAGGTCGTATTCCGCCGGATTGTTGCCGCGCACCGCATGCTGCAGGCGGGACACTGAATCCGGCGTCCAGGCATGGTCTTCGCCGCGCAGGCGGAAGGCATAGTCGCCGCCCACATCCAGCATATTGCGATAGATGGGATTGTCGCCGAACGCGTCGCGGTGACGGCGCACGCTTTCCTCGGCGATCTCTTTCAGGCCGATGCCTTCGATGGTCGAGGCGGTGCCGGTGAAGTATTTCTGGATGAAGTCGGTGGACAGGCCCACCGCGTCAAAGATCTGCGCGCCGCAATAGGACTGGTAGGTGGAGATGCCCATCTTGGACATCACCTTCAGCACGCCCTTGCCGATCGCCTTGATGTAGTTCTTCTGCACTTCGTAAGGCTTGAGGGACAGGCCCTGACGCACCCGGATCTGCTCCAGGGTTTCAAACGCCAGGTACGGATTGATGGCTTCGGCGCCATAGCCGGCCAGCACGCAGAAATGATGCACTTCGCGCGCTTCGCCGGTTTCCACGACAAGCCCGGTCTGCATGCGCAGGCCCTGGCGCACCAGGTGGTGATGCACCGCCGCCGTCGCCAGCGCGGCGGGGATCGGAATACGGTCGGCGCTGACGGCGCGGTCCGACAGGATCAGAATGTTGTTGTCCGCCAGCACCGCATCGGTGGCGTTCAGGCAGATACGCTGCACGGCGTTGGACAGGCCTTCGGCGCCTTCGCTGGCCGGCCAGGTGCAGTCGATGGTGCCGGTGCGGAAGGCGCCGTCGACCAGTTCGGAAATCGAACGGATCTTTTCCACATCGGCGTTGGTCAGCACGGGCTGAAGAACTTCCAGCCGCTTGTGTGCACCGGCATCGCGGCCCAGCAGGTTGGGACGCGGCCCGATCATGGACACCAGACTCATCACCAGCTCCTCGCGGATCGGATCGATCGGCGGATTGGTGACCTGGGCGAAGTTTTGCTTGAAATAATTGTAGAGCAGCTTGGGCTTCTTCGACAGCACGGCGATGGGCGTATCCGCGCCCATCGAGCCCAGCGGATCATCACCCGCGGTCGCCATCGGTTCCAGGAAGAACTGGATGTCTTCCTGGGTGTAGCCAAAGGCCTGCTGCTGGTCGAGCAGCAGCGAAGGATCGTTCGCCTTGGCGCGGTGATCCTCGGGCAGGTCCGGCAGATCGCCCAGCTTGAACTGGGCGGCCTTTAGCCAATCCTCATACGGCTCGGCGGCGGAGAACTTCTTCTTGATCTCCTCGTCCTCGACGATGCGGCCTTCCTCAAAGTCGATCAGCAGCATCTTGCCGGGCTGCAGGCGCCACTTGCGCTTGATCTTCTCCTCCGGCACCGGGATCACGCCCGATTCCGAAGCCAGGATGACCAGGTCGTCTTCGGTTTCGATATAGCGCGCCGGACGAAGTCCGTTGCGGTCCAGGGTCGCGCCGATCTGGCGGCCGTCGGTGAAGGCGATGGCGGCGGGGCCGTCCCACGGCTCCATCAGCGCGGCATGATATTCGTAGAAAGCCTTGCGCTTGGCATCCATGCTCTTGTTGCCGGCCCAGGCTTCGGGGATCAGCATCATCACGGCATGGGCGAGCGGATAGCCGCCGGCCACCAGTAGTTCCAGCGCATTGTCCAGGCAGGCGGTGTCGGACTGGCCATGCGGAATCAGCGGCCACATCTTGTCGAGATCAGGCCCCAGCAGCTCGGATTCCATGCCGCGGCGGCGCGCATTCATCCAGTTGACGTTGCCGCGCACCGTGTTGATCTCGCCATTGTGCGCGATGTAGCGGTACGGATGCGCCAGCTTCCAGGACGGGAAGGTGTTGGTGGAGAAGCGCTGATGCACCAGCGCCACCGCTGAAACGGTGAGCGGATTCTGCAGGTCGCGGTAGAAGCGGCCCACGTCATGCGCCAGCAGCAGGCCTTTATAGACCACGGTGCGCGTGGACAGCGACGGCATGTAGAGTTGCTGGATCGCCGGCAGCTTGTGCTTCTTGGCCAGATCGGCCAGCGGGTTCTGCGCCTGCTTGCGGATGGTCAGCAGCTTGCGCTCGAACTGGTCCTGGTCGCGGATGTGCGGACCGGCCGCGATGATCGCCTGGCGGATCAGCGGCATGCCGTCGAGAACAGTCTTGCCCAGGCCGGCCGGATCGGTCGGTACATCGCGCCAGCCCAGCAGCTTCTGGCCTTCCAGCTTGATGAAATGTTCGAACTGCTTGACCACGATCTCGCGCGCCTTGGCTTCGCGCGGCAGGAAACACATGGCCACGGCATACTTGCCCGGCTCGGGAAGCTTGACGCCCGTCTCCTGGGCCCATTCGCGGAAAAGCGGGTCGGGAATCTGGATCAGGATGCCGGCGCCGTCGCCGACCAGCGGATCGGCGCCCACCGCGCCGCGATGGTCCAGGTTGATCAGGAGCTGAAGACCCAGCCCGATGATCTCATGGGACTTGGCGCCCTTGATGTTCGCGACAAAGCCGACGCCGCAGGCGTCATGCTCATTCGCGGGGTCGTAAAGACCCTGTTTCGGCGGATAACCCATCTCAACCCCAACCATACATTCAGACACGTCTTCCCCGCCCCCTTATGGAAGGCCATGGAAACGTTCGTTTCTTATAAGAATTACCCAGCATCGAAACACGCCGCCAGTTGCGGCGCAACATGCCAGTATTGCGCGCAGTAAATGCGTAGTCCTGCAAATTGAGAGTGATTCCCAACAACTACTCCACCTTGACTCCCCATGCCGTGGGCGCATTATAGAACATAACATGAACAATGCGGCAAAAATCCAGGAATTGCGCCATTTTCTGGCAAAATACGCGCTGCCGCCAGACCGGGCCCAGGTCCTGCTAGGCCATCCACAGGCCGATGCCATTTTGGGCGGAGGACTGCGACCTGGTGCCCTGCACGAAGTCTTTGCCGGAAACTGGGGCGGCGGCGGCTTTGCCGCAGCCTTGGCGGTGCTGACGGCGGGCACGCGTCCCCTGTTCTGGGTGCGGCCCGATTATGAGGCCATGGAATATGGCGCGGTGTCGCCCAATGGCCTGGCCGAACTGGGCGGCGATCCCCGCCAGCTGATCCAGGTGCGCGCCCGCAAGGCTGACGATGCCTTGTCGGCAGCGGCCGATATCCTGGCCTGCCCACATGTGGGCGCACTGCTGCTGGAGTTGGGCGGCATGCCCAAAAGCCTGGACTTGGTGGCAAGCCGCAGGCTGGCCTTCGCGGCCCATGAAAGCGGCGTGACGGTGATCCTGCTGCGCGAAGGCGCCGATTGCGAACCCAGCGCGGCATTGACCCGCTGGCAGGTTTGCTCCGCGCCGTCGCGCGCCGACGATGACGACTGGGGCAATCCGGTCTTTGACGTCCAACTGGTCCGCCACCGCGCCGGCGGGCTGGGACATTTTCTGATGCAATGGAATCCCGAACATGCCGCATTCGACACGGCGGATACTGGCGCTGTGGTTGCCGCGCCTGCCCACCGACCGGCTACTGCGCAGGAACAGCGGCACGCCGTTTAAGGCGCCGCTGATCGTCAGCGGCAAAAGCGGCAACGCCCTTCATGTCCATGCGCTGGAGCTGCGGGCGCAAAGACTCGGACTCTATAAAGGCCAGCCGCTGGCCAATGCCCGCGCCATGGTGCAGCCGCTACACATCGTGCCGGCCGATGAAAAATCCGATGCCGCGCTGCTGGAGGCTATCGCCGACTGGTGCGACCGCTTCACCCCGCTGGTCAGCCTGGATGCGCCGGATGGGCTGTTCCTGGACATTACCGGCGCGGCACATCTGTTCGGCGGCGAACCCGCGATGCTGGCGCATGTCACGGGATTGATCGCCAAACAGGGATTTGCCGTGCGCGGCGCCATCGCAGGCACATCCCTGGCGGCGCGGGCACTGGCGCGTTTTGCACCCACCATCGTGACGGTGGGCGGCGAGGCGCAGGCTATCGCGCCGCTGCCCATCACCGCACTGGAATGCGGCGACAAGGCGCTGCGCGCCCTGCGCCATGCCGGGCTCAAGACCGTCGGCATGGTGGCCGAACGTTTGCACAGCGAGTTGTCAGAGCGATTGGGCAAAGCCTTCGTCACACGCCTTCGCGTGATGCTGGGCGCAGAGGAACGGCCGCTCAATCCGCGCCGCGCCTTGCCCGACCTGATGGCCGAGCGGCACTTTGCCGAACCCGTCGTCACCCAGGACGCCATCGCCGCCGCGCTGCTTGGGCTGGCGCAATCTTTAAGCAAAGTCCTGGAACGCGAAGGCCGCGGCGCGCGCGTCTTGGAAGCGGTGTTCTTCCGCGCCGATGGCAAGGTTGACCGCATCGCCATCAAGACCGGCGAACCTTTGCGCGATTCCAGGATCATCATGCGGCTCTTGAACCAGAAGCTGGACGCCCTGGCCGATCCGCTGGATCCCGGCTTCGGCTTCGATCTGATCCGGCTGGAAGCCTTGCTGGCCGAAGAAACCAAACCGGGCACCATCAGCTTTGACCATGACGAGAATGCCCGCCGCCAGATCGCCTTCCTGGTGGACCGGTTGAGCGTGCGTTTCGGCGAACATCGCGTGCAGCGTTTCGTGCCCCAGGACACCCATATTCCCGAAGCGGCAGGGGTCGCGATACCAGCCCAGGACCGCGATTTCGGCTCGGAAAACTGGACTTTAAAACGCCAGCCCGGCGATCCGCCGCGCCGTCCGTTGCGGTTGCTGGAAAGGCCGGAAGAGATCGAAGCGGGTTTTCCATTGGCACCGGATGGGCCACCAAAATTTTTCCGTTGGCGTCAATGTCGTCATGACGTCGCGCGCGCCGAAGGACCGGAACGCATCGCAATGGATTGGTGGCGTAGCGCCGGACTGACGCGTGATTATTTTCGAGTTGAAACCAAAGACGGACAACGCTTCTGGCTTTACCGGGACGGCCTGTTCCACCAGATCGGCACTCCGCGCTGGTATCTGCAGGGTCTGTTCGCATGAGCTATGTCGAACTGGCCGTCACCACCAATTATTCCTTCCTGCGCGGCGCCTCGCATCCCGGCGCTTTTGTCGAACAGGCACAGGCCCTTGGCTATCCCGCCATCGGCATCACGGATCGCAACAGTTTGGCGGGCGTGGTGCGCGCTTATGAAAAGTGGAAAAATCTGGAAAAGGCGCCGCGTTTGCTGATCGGCGCGCGACTGGTGTTTCGTGACGGCACGCCGGACATCCTGGCTTACCCCAGAGACCGCAAGGCTTATGCGCGGCTGACGCGGCTGATCTCTGTCGGTAAGTTACGTACCAGGAAAGGCGAATGCTTGCTCGATTTTTCCGATCTCCTGGAATATCGGCGGGGTCTTTTGCTGATCGTGATTCCGCCTGCCGATCTGCAGGAGGCAAGGCCGGCCTTGTCCCGTCTGGGCTCCAATACATGGCTGGCTGCCTCCATGCTTTATACCGGGGAAGACCGCCGCCGCCTCCGTGATCTCAAGCGCATGGCCCGCGAAATGCGCGTGCCCGTTATCGCGGTCAACGATGCGCTCTACCACCATCCTGATCAGCGTGATCTGCAGGACGTGCTCACCTGCATTCGCGAACATGTGACATTGCACGAGGCCGGAAAAAAGCTGGAAACCAATGCCGAACGCCATCTCAAGGACCCGGGCGAAATGGCGCGGCTATTTCGCGATTGCCCGGAAGCCGTGCCGGAAACCTTGCGCTTTGCGGAACGCATCACCTTTCATCTGGGCCTGCTGGGGCAGCGCTATCCACGCGAGCCTGTGCCCCGCGGTAAAAGTCCCGATCAGCATCTGCGCGATCTCACCGAAGCGGGTCTGAAATGGCGCTACCCGAAGGGTGTGCCTGCATCGGTCGCGGCGCTGGCGGAAAAAGAACTGACCTTCATCGCCGATCGCAAGATCGCGCATTATTTCCTGACTGTGCACGACATTGTGAAATACGCGCGCGAACAGCACATCCTTTGCCAAGGACGCGGGTCGGCCGCCAATTCCGTGGTCTGCTTTGCCACTGGCATTACCTCGGTCGATCCCATGGAAGTAAATGTTCTGTTTGACCGTTTTCTCAACACCGAACGGCGCGAACCGCCTGACATCGATGTGGATTTTGAACATGAGCGCCGGGAAGAAGTCATACAGCATATATATAAGCGCTATGGTCATCGCCGCGCCGCCCTGACCGCCACCGTGATCTGCTACCGCTCTCGCAGCGCTATCCGCGAAGTCGGCAAGGTATTCGGCCTGAGCGAGGACGTCACCGGCAAGCTGGCTGATACGGTGTGGGGTCACCGTGGCAGCGAACTGGAAGAGCACCAGGTAAATGAGGGAGGCTACGATCTTGCGAACAAGGCAGTCGCGCGCGCCGTGTATTTCGCCGGAAGGATCTCCGGCTTTCCCCGCCACCTGTCACAACATGTCGGCGGCTTTGTGCTGACCCGCGACAAGCTGGACTGGACCGTGCCCATCGGGCCCGCCGCAATGAACGACCGCTATTTCATCGAATGGGACAAGGACGATCTCGACACCCTGGAAATCATGAAAGTAGATGTGCTGGCGCTGGGAATGCTGACCTGCATCCGCAAGGCCTTCGATCTGATTTATGCGCATGCCGACGGGCGAACACCCAAGCTGTTGCTGGCGACCGTGCCGCAGAACGACGCGGCCACCTATGACATGTTGTGCGATGCCGATGCCATCGGCGTGTTCCAGGTGGAAAGCCGCGCCCAGATGAACATGCTGCCACGGCTGCGGCCCCGCACCCGGTATGACCTGACGATCGAAGTGGCGATCGTGCGCCCCGGCCCTATCCAAGGCGACATGGTGCGCCCCTATCTCAAGCGGCGCGCGGTTCTGCTGAAGAATCCCGATGCCGTGTTCCCTTTCCCCGAACCGAGCCCGGAGCATGGGCCGGCCAACGAATTGCATGACATTTTGGGAAAGACCCTGGGGGTGCCCTTGTTCCAGGAACAGGCGATGCGGTTGGCCATCGTCGCCGCCAAATTTTCCTCCGAAGAGGCCAACGGCTTGCGCCGCGCCATGGCGACTTTCCGACATGAAGGCTCCATGCCCTCTTTTGAAAAGAAGTTTGTCGGCGGCATGACACGCCGCGGTTATGATCATGTTTTCGCGCAGGACTGTTTCAATCAGATCAAGGGCTTTGGCGACTATGGTTTCCCCGAAAGCCATGCCGCGAGCTTTGCGCTGCTGGTCTATGTTTCGGCCTGGCTCAAGAAGCACCACCCTGCCGCCTTTGCCGCGGCGTTGCTGAACTCCCAGCCGATGGGTTTTTATGCGCCGGCCGAGATCGTGCGCTGTGCCAAAGACAATGGAAAGGTGACGGTGCTGCCGCCTGATGCTGCTTTCAGCCATTGGGACTGCACCTTGGAACACAATGAACAGGGCGTCATCTGCCTGCGCCTGGGCCTGCGGCTGCTGGATGGCTTCAAGGAAGACGATGCCGCCACGATCAGCAATGAACGCGGCTATGGCTACCGCGATTTCGCAAGCTTCGTGCGCCGCACCGGCTTGCCCAAGCGGGCGCTGGTGATATTAGCGGAGGCCGATGCCTTTCGCAGCTTCGGCCTGGACCGCCGCGAAGGGTTATGGGCAGTGCGCCGCTTGCCGGATGATGATCCTCTGCCGCTGTTTGCGCCGCGCGAAGCGCCGGAACAGGGCGCGGAAAATATCGCGCCTTTGCCGTCCATGCCGCTGAGCGAACACGTGCTGGCCGACTACCAGACCACGCGTCTGTCGCTGAAGGGCTATCCGACCCAGTTCCTGCGCCCCGGCTTGGCCGCCGAAGGCGTCGTGCCCTGCGGCGCGCTGAAGGACATGAAAGACGGTGCGGCGGTGCGCTGCGCCGGGGTGGTGCTGGTGCGCCAGTGTCCGGGCGAAGGCACCACCGTCTTCATCACCCTCAGCGACGAGACCGGGATCTGCAATGTGGTGATCTGGGAGCGCGTCTTCCGCCAGTTCCGGAAAGAGGCGATGGGCTCGCGCCTGTTGCTGGCCGAAGGGGTGGTGCAGAAAAGCCCCGAAGGGGTCATCCACTTGATGGCCCATAGCCTGATCGACCGCAGCGCCGACCTGAAGCAGCTGTCAGGGGATGCCGTGCCACGCCATCCGCCCAGCCACCGTCATCCCCGCAATGTGCGGGTGCTGCCACCATCCCGCGATTTTCACTGAGCTGGCTGGGAGGGTCGCAAATCCGGCGGCGGCGTTGGCCGTGCCATCGCCACCCGTTCGACCAGAACCTGCGGATTCTTCAGATACCCGGCGGCCAGCAGCTGGCGCAGCTTTTCCTGCAACGCTGCGGGGCTGAGGCCTGCCGCCGGCACCGCGCCCAGCAACTCGAGCCGCACATTGCCATCGCTGTTCACCACAAAACCGCCGCTAAGTTCCTCTTCCCCCGCCACGGTGATGCGCAGGCCATCGCCCGGCGCCAGCACATCGGCTTGCGTCACCGGGGACGTCTCTGGGGCCGACAGGCATCCGGCCAGCGCCAGGCACAAGCCAAGGCTCAGCAGAATGGGCCGCATTACAAAACCGTGACCAAAGCGAATCATTTCCCCTAGTATCGGAGCGGGGAAAACACGGGACAATCTGCGCGATGGCCTGGGAACGGGATTGGGCGCCGCGCCACTGGACCGGATTCACCCTGGTCGTCGCTGCCCTGATACTTGCCGCCCCGCTGTGGAGCGTGTGGGCCCCGGCCATGCCCGATTACCCAGCGCATCTGGCCACCTTTGCGATGATCCAGCAGGGAACAGGCACCGCGCTCTATCACCTGCATTGGAGCTTTGTGCCCAACCTGGCGTCGGAAGTGCTGGTGCCGCTGCTGGCGCGGCTGACCGGCCTGGTGGTGGCGACCAAGCTGTTCCTCACCGCTGCCATCTTCCTGTGGGTCATGGGGCCGGGCGCCATCCACCGCGCCTTGTATGGCCGCACCGGCATCGCGCCCCTGTTCGGATCTTTTTTCGCCTACAACGCCAACTTCGTCTGGGGCTTCTTCAATTACTATTTCGCCGCCGGGCTTAGCTTCGCTGTCTTCGCTGGCTGGATTGCCACAGACCGGCACAATGGCGTCGCGCGCGTTGTTGGTTTCGCGCTGGCTATCACCGCGCTGTACTTCTGCCACATCTTCGCCGCCGCCAGCCTGTTGCTGATGCTGATCGGATTCGAGATCGCCCAGAACATCCGGGGGGAAGATTTCGACTTCGCCTTGCTGGCGCGCCGCGCCCTGCGCGTGGCGCTGATCTATCTCCCCGCCGCTTTGGCTTTTGTGTTCCTGCGGCCACGCAGCAACGAAGACGGCAGCGTCGAGTTCAACCTGGCCGACACGATGCTGGACCGCTTCGAAAGCCTGATGCAGCACGCTTTCGATGGCAGCGATTATGCCCTGCCGCTGATCCTGTTCGGCGGCTTGGGCGTCGCACTGATCCTGCGCAAGGCGCGGTTGCACCCAGCCTTGTGGATCACCCTGGGGCTGCTGCTGCTGGGTGCGCTGGGTGCGCCGGAATGGGCGCTGGGCGGCTGGGCGGTGCATCTGCGCCTGCCGGCCGTGTTCGGCGCGCTGCTATTCGCCGCCGCCGAACTGCGCATGAAGCCGCCCGTGCGGGCCAGCCTGGCGGTGTTCGCCCTGATGATGATCGCCGCCAACGCGATCCTGCTGACGCAAAGCTGGCTGGGCTATGACCGCCATTACCGGGAATTCCAGGCGTCACTGGAGGAAATCCCGCGCGGCTCCGCCCTCTTGACCGTGCTGGACGGCAATGCCATCGGCGAACGCTCCGATCAGCCCTATTGGCACATGGCCGAGTTCGCGATCCCCGAGCGCGGCGTCTTCACCCCGCTCCTGTTCACCACCAAGGGCCAGCATGTGGTGCAATGGAACCAGCCTTATGCGCGCTATGCCGCCAAGACCGCGCAACAGGGCTCACCGCCCGATATCGACGAGCTGGAATTTTTGGCGCGCGGCCAGATGGATGCGGATGCGGAGATGAAAGAGTCCGTGCCGTATCTGGATCATTTCCAGTGCCACTTTGACATCGCGCTGGTCGTGCATCTGGACGGCAAACGCACCCCGGTGCCGGCCATGCTGCAGCTTCGTCACGCCGGCAGTTTCTTTTCGCTTTATGACATCGTCCCCGGCCCGGAGCACCGGCCAGGCGAACGCAGTGAGCCGTCGGCCGTGCGACCATCAGATGCGTGCGGCCGATGAATCCGCGCCTGTTCGACACCGTGCTGTGGAGTGTGCTGGCCGTGACGGGCCTGGCTGTGTTGTGGTTGCTGACGCGCAATATCATGGCGATACCGCATCATGTGCCGCTGGACCCCAATGAGGGCTGGAATGCGGCCCATGCCCTGGCCGCGGCGCTGTATCCGCCGCCGCAGTCCCTGATGGTCAACAATTACCCGCCCCTCTCCTTCTATCTCGTGCGCGTCCTGATCCGGCATGGCGCCGATCCGGTGATCGTGGGCCGCTGGATTTCGATGGCCGCCTTCCTGTGCGCCGGCGCAGGGATCGCGGCCGTGCTGCACGCCTTGCAGTGCCACATTCGCGGCGTTGCCTGCGCCGTGCTGTTCTTCGCCGCGGTTCTCCTGGTCGGCAGCAATTATGTCGGCATCAACGATCCCCAGATGCTGGGCCATGCGCTGCAACTGGTCGCCCTGTTTTTACTGCTGCGCGAACGCCCCATGGCATCGGCGCTGCTGTTCGCCGTCAGTCTTTTCGTGAAGCACAATCTGCTGGCGATGCCGCTGGCCTCGGCCGTGTGGCTGCTGCTCCTGGACCGCCGCGCCGGGCTGGAGTTCCTGCTCTGGGGCATGGCCTTTGCGCTGGCCGGTCTGGTCGCGTTCCAGCTTGGCTTCGGTACCAGCCTTTTGGGCCAACTGGCATCAGCAAGGCTGTCATCCTTCGCCAATCTCACAAGTGCCATCGGTCACCTGTGGTGGATGATTGTGCCGGGCATCGCCATCGCCGGACTTTGGCCCGACCGCAGCGCCTTGCTCTGCACGCTATACGCCGCCATCGCGCTGGGGCTGGGATTGCTGTTCGCCGCCGGCGACGGGGTGGATGCAAACGCCTTTTTCGATCTGGCCATCGCCTTGTCGCTGGGCCTGGGCCTGACGATCGAAGGCGGCCGCTGGCCCATCCTGGCCGCCGCCTCCCTGCTGCCGCTGCTGCTGTTCCTGGGCTTTCGCTTCCACGACAACAATTACTTCTTCACCAGAAGTTTCGCCGCCACGTCGGCGCGCGACATCGCCTTTCTGCAATCGCGGCCCGGTCCGGTCTTGTGTGACCAGATTTCACTGTGCCTGTGGGCCGGCAAAAGGGCCGAAGTGGACGTCTTCAATATCGGCGAGCAGATCAAAACGGGCGCCCGTGATCCTGCGGCACTGACCCGGATGATCGCATCCCGTCATTTCGCGGTGCTGCAACTGCAGGATCTGGATTCGCTGGGCCCTGCGGTTGGCAGCGCCATCCGGAAAAATTATCGCGCGGACCATGCGGGCGACAACGGCACGTTTCTGGTGCGGTTGCCCTAGGTCCTGGCCTTTACGGTGCCGTGGCGCTCCAGCTTGCCCCAGCCGACAAAAGGTCCGCGCAGCGCCGTCCACAAGGACCGCAACACCACGTAATACATGATCTGGCGATAGCCGAAGCGCTGCAGCGGCAGCCACCAGAGCAACCGCCAATCCTCGCCTTTTTCCAGCACAAAGCCGGTCATCGCCGCCAGCAGGTCCACCGCGATAAAGATCGCATAATAGATTCCCACGATCTGCAGATTGTCCGTCGTATACGTCCCGACATGCTGGACATAGTTGATATATTCGGCGACCAACTGCCACAGCAGAAGCAGATCCGCCACCGGCGCCAGGGTTGTGAGCAGGATCTGGAACAGCCACACCTGCGGCAGCGCCACCAAACCCAGTTCGCCATGATCGGCGTTGAAGGTGATGCCGCGATACTTCCACAGGCATTGCAAGGTGCCATAGGCCCAGCGGAAACGCTGCTTGGCGAGCCCTCCCACCGTGGCGGGGGCTTCGGTCCAGGCCACGGCGGCCGGATCGAAATGCACCCGGTACCCTTCGGTCTGGATGTGGATGGTCAGGTCCTGGTCCTCGGCCAAGGTGTCGGCGGGAAAGCCGCCCAATTCTCGCAGCACATCGCGCCGCCAGGCGCCCACCGCGCCGGGCACCACCGTCAGCGTGTCCAGCGCCGACAGCGCACGGCGTTCCAGGTTCTGCGCCACGATATATTCCAGCGCCTGCCAGCGGGTGATCATGTTGATGCGGTTGCCGACCTTGGCATTGCCGGCCACCGCGCCGATGCTGGGATCGCTGAACCAGCGCACCAACCGCGATATGGTGGTGCTTTCAAACTGGGTATCGGCATCCAGCGCCACAACCACCTGGCCCTGCGCATGTTCCAGACCCACATTCAGCGCATTGGCCTTGCCGCCATTGGGAATGGAGATCACCCCAACGCGCGGGTCGGTCGCGAAATGCGACCGGACGATATAGGCGGTGTGATCCTTGGAGCCGTCATCGATCACCAGCACGTCCATATTGGAATAGTCGCTGGCCAGAATCCGCTCGACGGTGGTGACAATGACCTTTTCTTCGTTGAAGGCGGGGATCAGCACCGTCACCTTCTGCGTGGTATCGCCGCCGGCCATGGGCGTGCCCGGACCTTGCGCCTTCTTCCACAGCGCCAGCCCCGCCAGCACGAACAGCCGCGCCACGCCCAGCACGATGGCGCCCAGGAAGCAGTAATAAAGAAACTGCGCCAGATAGCTGATGGTCAGGAACACCGCCCGGTCGGCATAGAGCGAGATGGTGAAGGGAAGCGGCGGCATCACCTCGTCGCGCTTGAAACCGCCAAGCTCGGACAGTGGCACAAAACTGTATCCCTTGGCCCGCAGGGAATCGATCAACTGGGGCAACAGGGCCAGGGTCTTGCTGCGGTCGCCGCCGGAATCATGCATCAGGATGACATTGCCGCGCAGGTCGGGATTGGGATTGGTCAACCCCTTGTTCACCAGCGCCATCATTTGCGGCACGGTGTAATTCTCCCAGTCCAGCGTATCGAGATTGGCGGTAACCTCGATATAGCCCAGCGCCTGCGCCGCCTTGATCGGCTCCAGCTCGTCGGCATCCGAAGGGCTGGCATCGCTGAGATAGGGCGAGCGGAAGAAACGCATCGAACGCCCCGTAAGCGCCTGGAACAGCCGCTGAGTCGCGTTCAGTTCCAGCCGCACCGCCGCGGCTGGAACTTCGGCCAGGTTGGGATGGGTGTAAGTGTGGTTACCCACTTCATGTCCATCAGCCAGCACCCGCTGCACCAGGCCGGGATGGGCCTCCATCGCCGAACCGATCATGAAGAACGCCGCCGGCACCTTCTTTTCCTTCAGGATGGACAGGACGGTCGGCGTCCAGTTGGGATCGGGTCCGTCATCGAATGTCAGCGCCAGCTTCATCGGCAGCGCGCCGGCGCGGCGGATCACATAGCTGGTGGGCAGGCTGTCATAGCTTTCATCCACGATATCGCCGGTGGCCGCTTCCATGGTCAGGCTGCGCTTGCCCAGCGCCGGGTCGCTTTCCACCCGCAGGATTTCGCCGAACCCGTCGTAATCGGGATTCTCCAGATCGTTCTGGATGTGCTTCAGGCTTTCCGGCGGTCCGGCGCCATAACGGCGCCCCATCAGCGGCAGGATGGAGGGATCCTCATAACCCAGCTTCCACAGGGCATAGCCCGCCGGGCGATAGGGATCGGCGGCGTGGATCTGGTTGAAGGCGGTGACGCCGTCCAGGAACCAGACCTGATGTTCGCCGTCCACATCGTTGTAGCTGAAGTGCGGATTGTTGGTGGCCGGGTCAAACAGCACCGTGGCGCCGTTGTCGCGCGCCGACGCCATGGCATATTCGAAACTCAAAACATTGGCGGGCTTCTTGCCGGCCCAGTCATAGGCCCAGGAACCCAGCGTGACGATGGTGCTGTCGGCGGGCAACTGGCGCATGCGCTTGTCCAGCGTCTTTTCGTACCAGTCCTGCGCCGCAATGGAACCGGCCGGGCCATCCTGGTCCACCTGGTCGTAGGCCATCAGCATCGTGTAATCGACGATGTCGGCGAAGGTGCGATAGGGCCAATCATTGTCATCGAAGGGCACGGCCTGGGCGATGATCCAGTCATGCGGCGCAAATTCCGCCGACATTTTCGTCAGGAACGCCTCAAGGTCCTTGTGCGCGCTCTTGGGCACTTCCTCGAAATCGATCGTCACGCCTTGCAGCTTGTTGGCGGCGATGAATCTCATGATGTCGGAGAGCAGCTTGTCCGACCGCGCCGGATCGGCCAGCAGCCTGGCCAGGCCCGCGCCATCCCAGCGCCCGGCATGGGCATTCTGGACCACCGGCAGGACGGCGACGCTGGGCTTGTTGGTACGGATGAAATCCAGCGCGCGCCGGTCCATGTGCGTGGTCAGATGCATGTCATCGCCGTCCAGGGTCATCCAGACCGGCAGCACCCAGTCCAGGGTCTTGAGCGAACGCTTCAGCGACGGCCAGGCCGGATCATCCTTGCCCTGCCAGTTGGTATAGAAGCCGATGGCCAGGGCGCGGCCATCCTGCGGCTTGAGGATGGCGGGCAGCGCCCGGCTGGGCAGTGCGCTTTGGGCTTTGCGCAAGCGGGCTATGTCTTCCAACCGGCGCTTCTGCGCCGCGGCCGCCAGCCGCTGGGCGCGGGCGAGCAGGCCGGGTTTCTGGGCCCGCTTGAGCACATTGGCGGGGGGCGCGGCCACGCCCCGGCCCGGCAAGTCCAGGCCGGTGACCGGCGGGGCCAGGGCCAAACTTGTGACAAAGCCCACAAGGATGACCAGGGCAGCGATGCCCACGACCCAGGCAACCACCTTGATGCGGGCGGCACGGCGCCCGGAAGCGTCGAAGAAGATGGGCTTGTTGGCCATGGGCCCTAGATACAACTTGCCGTGGCTGACGCGAAGAGGGTGCGCGTCATGGCGTCGCCACCCCAGGGTCCATGGCGGGATACGCATGGCAGGCTGCGGCGTTCATGCTAATGAGGCGTATAGCGATTCAGGGTGTTCCAACGTGCCGTCTTATAATTGTGCGAAGTGCCCGGGCTATTGCTGCTCCTATCCCCTGATCCCCCTGACCAAGCGTGACGTGGAGCGGCTGGCCAAGCATTTCGGCCTGGACTTCGAAGCCGCCAAGAAGAAATTCACCAAGGTGGATGCCGAGGCCAAGTATGCCATGCGGCGCAAGGCCGATACGCACTTTGGCAAGATCTGCCAGTTCTTCGACACTACCAAGCGCTGCTGCACCATCTATCACGCCCGCCCCACCATCTGCCGGGAATACCCGGGCGGCGGCTGCGGCTATTACGGGTTCCTGATGGCGGAGCGCAATTCGCAGGAAGACCCCGCACACGTGGCGTCCACCTGGAACGCTTGATCCCGCTACGGCATGTTGCGCTGCAACAGCTAACACACGGACTTTCTTCGTAAAATCGCTGCGGGCCGCATGACAGGACGCGTTTTCCTGCTCTAAGGTCCGGCCATATCAAGGGGAACGGCCGGTTTTGGCCGTATCAAGGGGGACTGCTGCATGCTGGGCTGGGCGCAAAACTACGATCCATTCAACAATCCGTTGCTCTCGGCCCTGGTGGCCGCGATCCCCATGGTCCTGCTGTTGGCGATCATCGCCACCAACAAGATCACCGCCCACACCGCATCGGTCATCGCCATCGTGGTGGCGATCCTGGTGGTGATTTTCGCTTTCGGCATGCCGGCGGACCTGGCCTTCAAGGTCACCGGGCTTGGTGTCGTCTCCGGCCTGTTCCCCATCGGCTGGATCATCCTGAACGTGATCTTCCTGTATCGCCTGACGGTGGACAAAGGCCTGTTCGCGGTCTTCCAGCATTCGCTGGGCTCTATAACTCCCGACCGGCGGCTCCAGGTGCTGCTGATCACTTTCTGCTTCGGGGCCTTCTTTGAAGGTGCGGCCGGCTTCGGCACCCCGGTGGCGGTGACCGCCGCCATGCTGATGGGCCTGGGCTTCTCGCCGCTGGCCGCCGCCGGCCTGTCGCTGATCGCCGATACCGCCACCGTGGCCTTCGGCGCCCTGGGCACCCCGATCCAGGCGCTGGCCGCTTCCACCGGCTATGACCCCTTCATTCTGGGCCAGATCGTCGGACGCCAGTCCTCGGTGTTCGCCCTGCTTATTCCCTTCTGGCTGGTGTTCGCGCTGGTCGGCTGGCGGAAGATGTGGGACGTGTGGCCCGCCATTGTGGTCGCTGGTGTCAGCTTTGCGGTGCCGCAGTTCCTGATTTCCAACTACATCAACCCCTGGATCGTGGACATCGCCGCCGGCGGCTGCGCCATGGCCTGTCTGGTGCTGTTCCTGCGCGTCTGGCAGCCCAAGGAAATCTGGACTTCGACCAAGCTGTGGGGGACCAACGACACCTCCGCCAGCACCATGCCGGCCGCGGCCGCGCTGACCTCCGTGCCGACCGGCAAGGAAATCTTCAAGGCCTGGGTGCCGTGGCTGATCCTCTGCATCATCCTGGGGATCTGGGCGACCGGCTTCTGGAAGGGCCTGGTCAATCCCCTGTTCTCGCCCACCTATCATGTGCCGGGGCTGGACAAGCTGATCCACCGCGTGCCGCCCATCGTGGCCAAGGCGACGGACGAACCGGCGGTGTTCGTCTTCTCGTTCCTGTCCTATAGCGGCACCGGCATCCTGCTCACCTCCATCATTGCCGGCCTCTTGATGGGCTATCGTCCCATCGAACTGGTGCGCAATTACTTCAAGACCATGTGGGTGGTGCGCTATTCCATCGTCACCATCGCGGCGATGCTGGCGCTGGGCACGCTCACCCGCTTCTCGGGCGTGGACGGCACATTGGGCCTGGCCTTCGCCCGCACCGGCTTCCTCTATCCCTTCTTCGGCACCGTGCTGGGCTGGGTGGGTGTGGCGGCGACCGGTTCGGACACCGCCGCCAACGTGCTGTTCGGCGGCCTGCAAAAGATCACCGCCCAGCAGCTGGGCCTGTCGCCCATCCTGATGGCGGCTGCCAACTCCACCGGCGGCGTGATGGGCAAGATGATCGACACCCAGTCCATCGTCGTGGCGGCCACCGCCACCGGCTGGTACGGCCATGAAGGCTCGATCCTGCGCTTTGTGTTCTGGCACTCCATCATCCTGGTCAGCTTGGTCGGCCTGATGGTGATGCTGCAGGCCTATGTCTATCCCTTCACCCTGACGGTGCCGGCGACGCCCATTCTCTAGGCGTCCGGCGTAAACACGTTCGAAAAGGCCGGGCCGCAAAGCCCGGCCTTTTCATTTGGGCGGGTGGGTTTTAGGCTGGAACCAACCCTTACAAAGAAGAGCGTCATGGTGGAGAGAGTTTCGGTTCACGGCTTGGCTGTCGCGCGCCCTTTGCACGATTTCATCGCCCAAAAAGCCCTGCCCGGCACCGGCGTGGACCCCGAGAAGTTTTGGTCCGGCTTTGCCGCCCTGGCGGTGAAACTGATGCCGCAAAACAAGGCGCTGCTGGCCGAGCGCGACAAGCTGCAGGCCGCGATCGATGGCTGGCACAAGGCAAACCCGGCGCGGCCCATCGATGCGAGCGCCTACACCGCTTTCCTGAAAGAGATCGGTTATCTGGTGCCCGAAGGCGCCGACTTCCAGATCGGCACCGCCAATGTCGATCCGGAAATCGCCACCATCGCGGGCCCACAGCTGGTGGTGCCGCTGACCAATGCGCGCTTTGCGCTGAACGCGGCGAATGCGCGCTGGGGCAGCCTGTATGATGCGCTGTACGGCACCGACGCCATCCCGCAGGATGGCGAGCTGGCGGCCGGCAAGGGCTACAACCCCAAGCGCGGCGAAAAGGTTATCGCCCTTGCCCGTGACGTGCTGGACGGAGCAGCCCCGTTGGCGGGCGGTTCGTGGAAAGACGTTGGCGCGCTGACGATTGAAAATGGTTCGCTCAAGCCGGACCTGAAGAACCCATCCCAGTTCAAGGGCTATGTCGGCGATGTCGATGCGCCGTCGATCATCCTGCTGGTGCACAACAACCTGCACATCGAAATTCATCTCGACCGCACCACCCCCATCGGCAAGACCGATCACGCAGGGATCAGCGATGTCGTCCTGGAATCGGCCATCACCACCATCATGGACTGCGAAGATTCCATCGCCGCGGTGGACGCAGAAGACAAAGCCGACGCCTATGCCAACTGGCTGGGGCTGATGAACGGCAGCCTGAGCGCCAGCTTCGAAAAAGGCGGCAAGACTTTGGAGCGCCGCGCCAATCCGGACCGCAGCTATACCGGCGCCGACGGCAAGCCGCTTACCCTGCCCGGCCGCAGCCTTTTGTTCATCCGCAATGTCGGCCACCTGATGACCAGCGACGCCATTCTGTTGCCCGACGGCAGCGAGATCGGCGAAGGCCTGATGGACGGTGTCGTCACCTCGCTGATCGCGCTGCACGACATCAAGGGCAAGCGCGCCAACAGCCGCAAGGGCAGCATCTATATCGTCAAGCCCAAGATGCACGGCCCCGTCGAAGTCGCTTTCACCAACACCATGTTCGACGGTATCGAGGACCTGCTGGGCCTGGAACGTCACACCATCAAGATGGGGGTGATGGACGAGGAACGTCGCACCTCCACCAACCTGAAAGAGTGCATCCGCGCCGCCAAGGACCGCATCGTCTTCATCAATACCGGCTTTTTGGACCGCACCGGCGACGAGATGCACACCTCGATGTATGCCGGGCCGATGGTGCGCAAGGGCGAGATGAAGACGTCCAAGTGGCTCAGCGCCTATGAAGACCAGAATGTGGATATCGGCCTGGCCTGCGGTTTCCAGGGCAAGGCGCAGATCGGCAAGGGCATGTGGGCGATGCCCGACAAGATGGCCGACATGCTGAAGGCCAAGATCGGCCATCCCAATGCCGGCGCGTCATGCGCCTGGGTGCCATCGCCTACCGCCGCGACCTTGCATGCGCTGCACTATCATCAGCTGAACGTGAAAGCGCGGCAGGACGAATTGAAATCGCGCCCGCGCGCCAAGCTGTCCGATATCCTCACCATCCCGCTGGCCGACCGGCCCAACTGGAGCAGCGAAGAAGTGCAGCAGGAGCTGGACAACAATGCCCAGGGCATTCTGGGCTATGTGGTGCGCTGGGTGGATCAGGGGGTCGGCTGCTCCAAGGTGCCGGACATCCACAATGTCGGCCTGATGGAAGACCGCGCCACTTTGCGCATTTCCAGCCAGCATATCGCCAACTGGCTGCAGCACGGCATCTGCAAAGAAGATCAGGTGCGCGAAACCTTGAAGCGGATGGCCAAGGTGGTTGATCAGCAGAATGCCGGCGATAGCGCATATCAGCCCATGGCGCCCGGTTACGACGGCATCGCCTTCAAGGCCGCCAGCGATCTGGTGTTCAAGGGCAAGGAACAGCCCAGTGGCTATACTGAGCCGCTGCTGCATCAGGCCCGGCGGAATTTAAAGGGCGACTGAGCACAACTGTCATGGCCCGCAAATGCGGGCCATCCAGGTGACGCAGACTCTATTTCGACAAGTTATGTTTGACCCAACTGGATGGCCCACACTCCGGTGGGCCATCACAGTGGGATTAGGCCGACTTATCCAGCGCCTTCAGGATCGCATCCGTCATCGCCGTGGTGCCGACCTTGGTCATGCCCGGCTGCATGATATCGCCGGTGCGGAAGCCGTCGGCCAGCACCTTGTCGACCGCCTTTTCCAGCCGCGCCGCCTCGTCCTTCATGCCGAAGGAGTAGCGCAGACACATGGCGAAGGAGAGGATGGACGCAATCGGATTGGCCAGGCCCTGGCCGGCAATGTCAGGCGCCGAGCCGTGGATGGGTTCATACAGCGCCGACGGCAGGCCGTTCGCCTTCTTGTCGCCCAGCGAGGCGGACGGCAGCATGCCGATGGAGCCGGTGAGCTGGGCCGCTTCGTCCGACAGAACGTCGCCGAACAGGTTGTCGGTGACCAGAACGTCGAACTGCTTGGGATTGCGCACCAGCTGCATGGCGGCGTTGTCGGCCAGGATGTGGTGCAGTTCCACATCGGCATAATCGCGCTTATGCAGGGCGGTGACGACTTCCTTCCACAACACGCCGGTGACCATGACGTTGGATTTTTCGGCGCTGTGCACCTTGTTGCCGCGCAGGCGGGCCATGTCGAAGGCGACGCGGCAGACCCGCTCGATCTCGCTGGTGGTGTAAACGCCGGTATCCACGGCGCGCTTCTGGCCGTCAGCCAGGGTGGTGGTTTCCTTGGGCTCGCCGAAATAGACACCGCCCATCAGTTCGCGCACGATCAGGATGTCCAGGCCCGCCACGATTTCAGGCTTCAGGGTCGAAGCATCCTTCAAGGCATCAAAGCACAGCGCCGGGCGCAGATTGGCGTAAACGCCCATGTCCTTGCGCACGCGCAGCAGCCCGCGTTCGGCGCGCTTTTCGAACGGCAAGCCATCCCACTTGGGGCCGCCGACCGAACCCATCAGCACCGCGTCGGCGGCGATGGCCTTTACAAAGGTCTCGTCCGGATCGGGACGGCCGGTGGCGTCGATCGCAGCCCCACCCAGCAGCGCTTCCTCGGTCTTGTAGGGCAGGCCCTTTTGGCCGTACCAGCCGACCACGCGCATGGTGGCGTCCAACACTTCGGGACCGATGCCGTCACCCGGCAGCAGAAGCAGCTTGTATTCGTTCATGGGAATCTTCCTAAAGCGGCCGGGCTAGAGCCCAGCCTACAGCCAAGGCTGCTGGTTCTTTTCGTAAGCGTCGATCTTTTCGCCGGCCCGCAGGGTGAGCGCGATATCGTCCCAGCCGTTCAGCAGCACCTGGCGGCGGAAGGGATCGAGATCGAACTTGATCATGCCGCCATCGGGGCCGCGGATTTCCAGCTTCTCCAGGTCGATGGAGATCACGGCGTTGGCGCCGCGTTCCGCATCGTCCATCAGCTTGTCGACCTGCTCCTGCGGCAGCTTGATCGGCAGGATGCCGTTCTTGAAGCAGTTGCCATAGAAGATGTCGGCAAAGCTGGGCGCGATGACGCAGCGAATGCCGAAATCCAGCAGCGCCCAAGGGGCATGTTCGCGCGACGAGCCGCAGCCGAAATTCTCGCCCGTCACCAGGATCTTGGCCTTGCGATAGGCGGGCTTGTTCAGCACGAAGTCCGGCTTCTCGGAGCCGTCCTGATTGAAGCGCATCTCGTCGAACAGCGCCTTGCCCAGTCCGGTGCGCTGGATGGTCTTCAGATATTGCTTGGGGATGATCATGTCGGTGTCGACATTGATCATGTTCAGGGGGGCGGCGACGCCCTCGAGCTTTGTGAATGGTTCCATGGCGGCGGGACCATAGCCAATTTCGCGGAAAAGTGAACACCCCGCTTGGGAAACAAAAAACCCGGCAAAAGCCGGGTTTTTCGCGTCCATTTCCGGCTCCGGTCACATCACCGGGCTGGTGGTGTCCGGCGCCAGCTTGCGGCCGGCATCGATCTGGGTGAACAGGATCGCACCCACCACCGACAGCCCCGCCACGACATAGAAGGCTTCGTTCCAGCCGTAATATTTGACGATGAAGCCCGTCGCGGTCGCGACCAGGGCACCACCGATATTGCCGAAGGTGTTCATCACCGCCGAACAGGAGCCGGCAAAACTGCCGCCAATGTCCAGCGTCACCGCCCAGGCATTGCCGACCACCAGCTCCAGCCCGAACACGCCGATGCCGAACATGGCGGCGGTCATGTAGGGATCGCGGGTCCAGCAGCCCAGCGGAATGAAGATCGCGCCGATGATGAAACCGGTGATCGCCACGCTTTGGCGGGCGAATTTGATGCGCCCGGTGCGGTGAATGATCATGTCGGAGAACAGGCCACCGCAGACATCGCCCACCACCGCCGCCGCCAGGGTCAGGCTGGCGAAGAAGCCCATCTCGGCCAGGCTGTAGCCGCGATCCGCACTGAGATACTTGGGATACCAGGCCAGGAACATGTTGATGCCATAGCCGTAGCAGAAATACATGGTGGCCAGGATCCACATCTGGCGGCTGCGCAGGATCAGCTTCCACGGGATCGGCTGGCGCTTCTTGGCAGCCGCGCCCAGCGCGCCCACGATTCTGTGGCGCTCGCCCGCATTGACGCTGGCATGCTCGCTGGGAACGTCGCGATAATACCAGTACCAGACACCAGCCCAGACGATGCCCACCAGGGCGAACAGGAAGAAGGGCATGTGCCAGCTGTACATGCCGATCAATGTGGCCACGAGCACGGGGGTCATCGCACCGGCCAGGCGCGAGCCGGCATGGGTGGTGCCCTGGGCGATGCCGCGTTCGCCCGGCAGCATCCAGCGCGACAGCGCGCGGTTGGAAATCGGGAAGGCGCCGGCCTCGCCCATGCCGATCAGGAACAGGCAGACCATCAGCATCGGCAGCGAGGAGGCAATGCCGGTCAGGAATGTAAAGACCGACCACCACACCACCACGCTGGCCAAGGCGACACGTGGACCGACCCGGTCGCCGAACCAGCCGCCGGGAATCTGGAACAACGCATAAGCGATCTGGTAGCAGCCCAGCACCAGGCCCATAGTCTCGATCGGAAAGCCGTATTCCTTCTGGATCGACGGCAGGGCGTTGGATAGCAGCACCCGGTCCAGGTAGGTGATGAAATAGACCAGCACCACCAGGCCCAGCATGATGTAACGCACGCGCGTCGGACGGGCACTGGCGATGGACATGGCGTTCCCCCTTGAGCGTTCCAGCGCGGGGGACCAAAGGCCACCCGCGCGGATGCGCTTAATTACCCGTCACAAAAACGGCGTTTGCGTGACCATTCAGTACGGCATGTGCGGCGGTTCGGTGGACGAACCGGTGGTGCAGGCGCTCAGCGGCCGGTCGCGGCAGGTCTGCCAGATGGTGGGCACGCTGTTGCCCGCAATGAACACCGCCGAAATCATCTGGGTGTTGCGGATATCGTCCAGCGGGCTCTTTTCCAGAACCACCAGGTCCGCCCACTTGCCCTTTTCCAGGGTTCCGATGCTCTTGTCGCCCAGCCAGCGGGCATTGTCGGCAGTGGCGGACTTGATGGCCTCCATCGGGGTACGGCCGGCCAGCACCTGCATCTGCATTTCTTCATGGGCGTTGAAGCCGGGGAAGCGGCCATTGGGACCGCTGTCGGTGCCCATGCCGACATTCACGCCGGCATTGACCATCGCCTGCCAGTTCTCCAGCGCCTGGACCAAGGTGCGGTCCATGTCGAAGAACACCTTCTTTTCATACGGCAGGCCGGGGAAACGCGTCGGACCCAGCACCACGGCCTTTTCGCGCGCCATGCTGCGCAGCGCATCCAGGGTGCCCGGCGTGACGCCGCGGGTGAAGAAGGGATCGTTCAGCCACGGCATGATGGCCAGGCTGTAGGCCATTTCGCGCGACAGGGTGGCCGAGACCATCCACACGCCCTTGGCCTTCATCATGTCCAGCAGTTCCTTGTCCACCGGCTGGTCGCGGATCATGTGGCCGAAACCGTCAACGCCTTCGCGGATCAGTTCCTTGGCATCTTCCAGGTAGAAGACATGCGCCACGGCGCGCAGGTGCTTCTTGTGCGCTTCGTCGATGATCGCGGCGGACACCGCCGGCGGCATCTTGACCGGAATGGTCTTGCGCTCGTCGTCCACCCACAGCTTGATGAAATCGACGCCCTTGGCAGCCTGTTCGTCCACCAGCTTGCGACCCTCTTCCGCGGTCGCGATGGGCTGGGTCACGCCCACCAATCCGCCATAACCACCCTTGATCACCGCGCCCTGGCCGGCGCTGAACACGCGCGAAATGCTGGGGCGGCTCTTGCGCTGCTGGTTGCGCAGGTCGAGCACGAAATCCTTGTCGGTGCCCAGGACCTGCACCGAAGTGACGCCATAGGCGGCATACTGCTTGAGGTCAGCGTTCATATTCTCGGGCGTGAAGAATTTTTCGTCCTGGGTGACGTCCTTCATCAGGCCGATATGGACATGGCTGTCGATAATGCCGGGCATCACCACCTTGCCGGCCAGGTCCTGGACCGTGGCACCCTTGGGTGTCTTCAGGCCCGACATCGGACCCACCCAGGCGATCTTGCCGTCGGTCATCACGATGGCCGAACCCGGCTGGGCCGCGGCGCTGACGCCGTCGATCAGGGTCAGGTTCGTCAGCACGGTCGTCTCGGCCAACGCGGGGGCGGCAAAACCCGCCGCCAACAATGCCGCCATGCCCCACTTCAAACCCTGCATATCCCACTCCATAAATTTCACGCTTATCCAAAGGGTTCTAAGGCAGGCACCGAAAAAAAACATCAAAGAGTTACGCTGCACTGCGACATGAACCGGCAGCCGAAAAAAATGCCGCCCTCAGCAAAGAAGGCGGCACCGATGTTGCGGGTTGACCCCGCTTTATGTTGTTCCGTCCTGTCAGGCGCGTAACGAGAGACACGTTCGGTTTGCACCGATAACGTATTGATTCCTGTCCTGTTTCCTCGACCCCGGCCGGCGGTCTTTGCCGCCTTGCGCTCCGCGACTCCCTTTGGCGGGGCCGCTTGTAAAAACAGTATGTCAGGATACGGACAAAGACAAATCGCGCGGCGCGATTTTGCGCGGGACGGGCAAAGACGCTTAAATTGCCGCAACAGAAAAATGGGAGAGATCGATGGGGGAATTTTCGCGCCGCACCATGCTGGCAGGCACCGCCGCAGGGCTGGCAATGCCGGGCGCCGTCTTTGCCGCCGATCCGGTGATCCCCGCCGCCACCATCGCGGCGCGACAGAACGCGCCGGTGATCCCCAAGAAGCTCAACAAGCTCTATAACCTGCGCCCGCAGGTCGATCAGCCCAATGACATGCAGTTCGCCGCCAATGGCGATCTGTGGATCCTGGACCAGAAGGATCCCAACAAGGTCTTCACCATCAACGCCAGGACCGGTGCGGTGCTGGCCAGTGTGCAGACCGAATCCATTCATGGCAGCGGTATTACTTATGGCGACGGCGCCTGGTTCATCACCTCGACCAAGGTGCTGAGCGGCAAGCCTTCGACCCTGAAAGTGGACCCCAAGACCGGCAAGACGCTGAAGAAGTGGGAGACGCCGGGCTGGGGGATCTATGGCACCTATCTCACTCGCGTCGCCAAGCCCGGCGACCTGCCGCCGGAATCGGGTGGCCATGGCGTGAAGTGGGCCGGAAACGGCCAGTACTGGCTGGCGACCCCGGCCGGCGGCAAGCTCTATCTCATCAATGCCGAAGCCGGCACGGTGGCGCGCAGCATCCAGGCGCCGACGGTGCGCACCCATGGCATCGCGCTGGAAGGCGATCACATCTGGTGCGTGGGCGCCGATGAAGCGGAGATCTACAAGCTGCAGATGAGCGATGGCGCCATCGTCGCCAAGATCGTGCTGGACAAGGCCAATGATCCCTCTGTCCATGGTCTGGACATCAAGGATGGCGTGCTGTGGTATTGCGACGCCAACAAGGGCTGGGTCTGCAACCTGACCTGATCGTAAACAGCTAAAAAATTACCGGGGAGATGACGATGGACCGCCGCACCTTGATGACGGGCATGCTGGGCACTGCTGCCGCCGCGCTGTGGACGGCGCCCGATGCCTTCGCGCTGGGCCTGCCGAAGGACAAGATCAAGCGCATCCGCTATTACAAGACGCCTACTGATGCGGCGGGCCGTCCCAACATCCATCAGCCGACCTTCAACCAGTCCACCAACATCGTCACCATCGAGACCGAAAGCGGTCTGATCGGCATCGGCGAAGGCGGCGAGCCCTCGACCATGGAACAATGCGCCGGACTGTTGATCGGCGAAGACCCGTTCCGCACCGAGCATCTGTGGCAAATCATGGAGCGCGGTTATTTCTATCCCGCCGGCCGCGAAAAGACCCATTCGCTGGGCGCGCTGGACGTGGCGCTGTGGGACCTGAAAGGCAAGGCGCTGGGCGTGCCGGTGTGGCAGCTTTTGGGCGGCAAGAGCCGCGACTATGTTGAATGCTATGCCACCTCTTATCCCACGCCCAAGGGCGGCACCCTGGAAGATGCGGCCCGCGCCTGCATCGCCGAGGGCTTTCGCGCTTACCGCACGGGCGTTCGCGAAAACAAGGAATTCGACCGCTTCCGCGCGGTGGAACAGACAATCGCGGATTGCCAGCTGATCCGCAAAGGCGCAGGCAAAGATGGCGCCTGGGCGATCGATTTCCACGGCACCATGGACCCGCAGGACGCCGTCACCCTGGCCACAGCGCTGGAACCCTTGCGGCCCTTCTTCTGCGAAGACCTGATCCGCGGCGAGAATATCGAGATCTACAAGACCTTGCGCCCGCGGCTGCGGGTGCCGATCGCGGTGGGCGAAATCTATGGCGTGAAGTGGGAAATGAGCCCGCTGATCGAGCAGAACCTGATCGATTTCGCCCGCTGCACCGTGCCCAATGTCGGCGGCATCACCGAGTACATGAAGATCGCCGCCCTGTGCGAGACCCATTATTGCGGCATGATTCCGCACTTCACCGGCCCGATCGGCGAAACCGCATTGGTGCATTGCCTGACGGCGACGAGCGTGATCGCGCTGATGGAAATGACCAGCGCCGGCCGCCAACCCTGGCCTTACCTGCCGCAGGCCTATGACTTCCACAACGGCAAGCTGTGGTCGAACGACCGTCCGGGCCTGGGCGTGACGTTGGACACCAGCAAGCTGCAGCAAGTCGGCGACTGGACGGAGCATTATGCGCCCATCCAGATCAACAAGCGCCCGGATGGTTCCTACACGAATTGGTAGCCTCACCCTTCGACAAGCTCAGGGTGAGGAAGTCCTCATGCTGAGCATGTCGAAGCATGAGGGCAGGCTCAGTTGGCAGCCTTGAACGCGGCGACCATCTGGCGGGCGCGCGTGGCGATGTCTTCGTCGCTGAAGTCGATCTTGAACAGTTCCGAGCCCAATCCGAAACCGACAGCGCCCGCCCGGCGCCATTCCTTCATGTTGCCCGCGCCGACCCCGCCCACGGCATAAACCGGCTGGCCCTTGGGCAGCACCGCCAGCATGGCTTTCAGGTGATCGGTTCCGGCGGTGGCGGCCGGAAACAGCTTGAGATACTTGGCGCCAGCCGCCAGCGCGGCGAAGCCTTCGCTGGGGGTGTAAAAGCCGGGCATCACGGTCATGCCTTTTTCGACGCCGCGCGCGATCGCCACTGGATTGGTATTGGGCGTCACCAGCAGCTTGCCGCCGGCGGCCGCAACGCGATCCACATCGGCCACCGTCAGCACGGTGCCGGCGCCGGTCAGGCAACGGTCACCAAATTCCTTCGCCAGGCTTTCAATGCTGGTGAAGGCGTCCGGAGAATTCAGCGGCACTTCGATGGCGCGGATGCCGGCGCCGAATATCGCTTCGGCCACGCCCAGGATTCGCGCCGGCGTCACGCCGCGCAGGATGGCCACGATGGGCAGTTCGGTCAGCAGGGCATCAGGATTCATGAGAAGATTTCCGCATGGGCATGGACAAGGCCCGCCAGGGCCGCTTCATCGCCGTCGATCACGGCGCTGATGATATCATAGGCCCGCAACACCTTGGCATAAAGCGCCGCCAGGCCGGGGGTGCAGATCAGCTGGACCGGGCCCTTGAGGTCCAGAAGTGTGCGAGCCGAGCCGATATCCTTGCCCAGCACCAACCCCGACAGATAGGACGCGGCATCCGCCTTGGGCATTTGCCCCGTCACCACACGGCTTCGGGTGCTGAACAGAAGATGCAGCAGGTCGGCCGCTTCATTGGCGCGGGCAAAATCCAGCCCCTGGGCAAAGGCCGGACTGTTAACATCCACTTCGCCGCTGTCGCGCGCCAGCACGCTGTGGCGGCGCACCAGTTCGAACAATTCGCCTGACAGCGCGGTCTGGAACTGGACCACCGCGCCCTCTTCCACCACGACCCATTTCACATGGGTGCCCGGCATGCAGAGGACATGGCGGCCCTTTGACAGTTCAGGGCGCAGGCGCAATGCGCCCAAAATCTGTGTTTCCTCGCCGCGCATGACGTCTGGCGCGCCGGTCTTCCCGGTACAGGACAGGCCCGGCAGGATGGCGATGGCGCGCCCCCCGGATTCAAAACGCAGCGCCGCACCGGCGATGGCGCCGGGCTTTGCCGGGCATTTCAAGTACGGCACTTCCTTCCAGCCGATGGTCGATCCCACCATGCCGCCCAGCACCGCCGGCAACACGCCATGGGCCTTGTCCCATGGCGCCACCGCGGCGGCGAAGCGGGTGCCGCAATCAGGCACCGAGGCGCCCTCGCCTTCACCCCGCGCCAGCACATGGCCGCGCGCGTCGCACAGGAATAGCCGCAGCCGGCTGGTGCCCCAGTCCCCGGCAATGAAAGCCGCGTTGCTCATTCCTGCTCCTTTGACGGCCTTCTATAGGGGAACAAGTGCCCGGTCCGCCAGTTCTCACGCCATGGTTTTTATCGGCACCGCGGGATGGAATATCCCGGCCCGCCATGCGGACGGCTTTGCCGGTCCCGGCACGCATCTGACGCGCTATGCCGCCCAGATGACGGCGGTGGAGATCAATTCTTCTTTCTACCGGCCGCATCAGAGGAAGACTTATGAGCGCTGGGCCGCGAGCGTGCCGGAGGATTTCCGCTTCTCGGTCAAGCTGCCGCGCAGCATCACCCAGGAGCATCACTTGAAGGATTATGACGCCCTGCTATCCCGCTTCCTCGAAGAAAGCACTGGGCTGGGCGTCAAGCTGGGCGTGATTCTGGTGCAGCTGCCGCCCAGCCTGAGTTATGAGGCCGATGTCGCCGAAGATTTCTTCGGCGCTCTGCATGGCCGGACAAAAGCGGCCATCGCCTGTGAGCCGCGCCACGCCAGCTGGTTCACGTCTGAAGCCGACGCGGCGCTGAAGACATGGCATGTCGCGCGCGTCGCTGCCGATCCGCCCCGCGCACCGGCCGACGGCGCACCGGGCGGCTGGCAGGGTCTGCGTTACTGGCGGCTGCATGGCAGTCCCAAAATCTATTATTCCGATTATGACGCGGCCGCGCTGAAAGCACTGGCCGAAAAGCTGGAGGCGGCAGACTGGTGCATCTTCGACAACACCGCCGCCTTTGCCGCGTTGGGCAACGCGCTGAGCCTGTCCCAACTGACAGGCCCGCGCGCCCCGGAACCAGAATTTGGTTCGCCGGTTATGGTTCCGTCACGCCAAAGGAAAAAACCATGGCCCGCAAATACTCCAAAGCCGCCTCCAAGAAAGTGGAGAAGGTGATGCATGAGCGCAAGGAAGGCACACTGAAGAGCGGTTCCGGCAAGAAGGTAAAAAGCAGAAAGCAGGCGATCGCCATCGGCCTGTCGGAAGCGCGCAAGGAAGGCAAGAAAGTTCCCAAGAAGGCGAAGAAGAAGAGCAAGAAGAAAAGCAAAAAAAGCTAGGCGGTCATCTCCGCCGCCAGGGCGCACAGCCGCTCCAGGTTGAACGGCTTGTGCAGGATCTGTATTTCCCGCGCCTTCAGCACCTGGGGCGGGGGCGACTGGGTGTAGCCCGTCATCAGGAGCACTTTGAGGTCGGGCCGGAACGCCAGCCCCGCCTCGACCAGGGCATAGCCATCCATGCGCGGCATCTTGATGTCCGATACCAGAAGCGCGATCTGGGGATGGGCCTTGAGCAGATCCAGCGCCTCAGCGCCATCGCAAGCCTCAAACACCTGGAAGCCGGCATCTTCCAGCATCTCCACGGCGATCACCCGCAACATGGCTTCGTCCTCGGCCACAAGAATGGATGTCTTGGTCATAGTGCGCCTCTGTCACGGGGCATGAGAATGGTCACGGTCGTGCCTTTGCCAGGAACGCTTTCGATCACCAGGTGGCCCCCGGACTGGCGCACAAAACCGAAGGTCATGGACAGGCCCAAGCCGGTCCCCTTGCCTTGCGGCTTGGTGGTGAAGAAGGGGTCCACAGCGCGGCGGCGCACCTCTTCGGGCATGCCGGTCCCGGTATCACGCATCGACAAGGCTGCGTAATCGCCCGGCGTGAAGTTTTCCATTTCCGGCGGAGGCGCGCTCAAGGTCATGTCGCGCGTTTCGACCGTCAGCGTGCCGCCATCGGGCATGGCGTCGCGCGCATTGATGGCCAGGTTCAGGATCACATTTTCCATTTGATTGACGTCACACAGGGTGGACCAGGCGCCGTTCAACCGCAGCGCGATGTCCACCTTCTCGCCAACCGAATGGCGGATCAGTTCGGCCAAGCCTTGCGCCAGGGTGCTGAGATTGACGCGCTGGGGGGTCAGGGGCTGGCGGCGCGAGAAGGCCAGAATGCGCTGGGTGAGATGGGCGGCGCGGTCCAGCGCCTCGTCAGCGGCGGCAATATAGCTGGCGCCGGTCTCGGTTTCCGCGCCCAGCTTGCGCTTGAGCAGCCGCAGATTGCCTTTCACGATCATGATCAGGTTGTTGAAGTCATGCGCGATGCCACCGGAAAGCTGGCCGATGGCTTCCATCTTGTGGCTCTGCCGCAGCGCCTCTTCGGTCTTGCGCCGCTCTTCCATTTCCTGGTGCAGCCGGCTGTTGACCTCGACAAGTTCCTGCGCCCGGCGCGCAAGCTGGGCCTGGGCGAAGCTCAACACCGCGATCACCAGCGCACCCATGGTCACCAGAAGGATCAGGCCGAAATAGCGGGCATAGCGCCGCTCGGGCGCTTCGGTGACGGCGCGCAACAGCACCATGCCGGCCCGGGCGCCGTTTTGACCGGCCGGCACCGCAACATCGGTATAGCCTTTGCCCGGTTCGGTTCCGGCCGCAGGCATCAGCGCCGGCAGGCGCGTATCGCGGGCGAAGCCCGCCATCATCCGCCCATCGCCGCCATAAATGGCCGCGCCCAGCAGTTCGGGATTGACCTCCAGCGCATGGACATATTCCTGCGCAGCGGCACGGTCGTCGAACAGGATGGCGGCCGCGGCGCTGGCCGCCAGGATCTGCGCCTGCTCCCGCACGCTTTTGATCTGCTGGCTGGTATAAAGCTGTTCCTGATAGACCGCCATCAGCACGCCCGCCGCCAGCAGGATGGCCGCCGCGAACAGAGCGCCGATCACCGAAGGGCTCCATACTTTATTTTTTTGGGGCCGCATCATGGTTGGCCCCGCTGCTTCACGGCATGGGCCAGGCCCAGGAGCTTGGAACTGATCACCAGCCCGCCTTGCGCCGCCGCCGCATCGTCAATGTCGAAGCGCACATGATTGGTCTCGATCAGGAAGCTGATCACGCCATGCGCCTTCAGGCCCGAATCGGTCACCGTCACCACCGGCTTGCCCTTCATGGCGTCCAATGTGCCTTCGGCCATCGCCGCGTCGCCGCTGAGGAACAGTAGGTGACAACGGGCTTCCGGATCGGGCGCGGCAAGCCGGCGCACCACAATGGCGCGCTCGCCGGACCGCGCGGCGCTGGCGCTTTCCTGCAGCTTGCCGCCGAAGGGATCATTGCCCAGCACGCAGATGGTCACCGGTTGGGTGGGCGAGGTGAAGGCGGCGTCGGGCCAGGTGATGAAGGGAACGAACTTGGGCAGATAGGCGGCCTTGACGGCATATTCGAGTGAGGCGTCCGCCTGAACGCTGGCCAGCGGCGCCAGGCATCCCAAGGCTGTTCCGGCGAGAAGAGCCCCGAGGCGCATCAGAATTGCAATCTGGCTTGAAGATAGACGCTGCGCGGAATGGCCAGGGCGGGGAGAGACGCGTTGATGAACTCCTGGTGCCGCGCATGCAGCAGGTTCATTCCAGCCAGCGAGAGGTGCAGCCCCTCCAGGACCCGCCAGTCTATCCTGGCATTGGCTTCGACATAGCCCGGTACGGCGGGACTTTTCAGGGCATCGATGCTGCGCAGGCCGAAGTTGAGCGCCACGTCCTGGGGCAGATCGATGTCCGATTGCAGCTGGAACTGGTAGGACGGATCGTTCCCGGCAAACTGGACGCCGAAGATGTCGCGGCTGCCCGCAACAAGATGAAGCTCCTTGCGGATCGCGTTGATGCCGGCCTTCAGCCGCCACCAGTCCAGAATCGAATAGCTGCCCCAGGCTTCGACACCATAGGTGTTGCCGCGCATGCCGTTTTTTATGACCAGCGGAAAGACAATCGGTCCTGACGCTTCAAGGGTCCGCAGGTCATCGTAAATGTTGAAATAGGTCGAAACCGAAAAGGAGAAATCCGCAAAGGGCTGGGCGCGGTATCCCAGTTCCAGTGCCAACAGCTCTTCCGACACAAATCCGGCCCCGCCGGCCAAGGTCGCGGGACTGAACAGTTCGGTATCGAACCGCGACGGCGTGCGAACCGCCCGGGCCGCGGAAAACCAGACCACGGAGGTTTCCGATGGCCGCCACGCCAGCCGGGAATCCGGCATGAATTCCCAGCCGGTATAGCTGTTGTGTTCGAATTTCATGCCCAAGGTCAGGGTGATATCCGGCGTAAGGCTTATGGCGTCCTGCGCGAAGATGTTGCCCAGGCCCAGGGTGCGATGGCCAGGATCGAGGAACGATGTCCCGGGACCGCGAACAAATGTGTCATCCGTGGCGCGATATCCGCCGCCCACAACAATACTGTGCTGCTCCCCGAGCGCGAAATTGTACTGGGTGTCGAAGTCGAACGTGTCGACGCTGGCGCGGATGCCGCTTGTAAGGTCGCGGCGCGCATTGTCGTAATAGACCTGCGTCTTGATGGAGGCGTTGCCGTCCAGCGTGCGGGTCCAGCTCGCCAGGAGATTCTGCCCGCCTATGGTGCCGTTGGCGGGCGCACCGGGCACCGCCTGGGAATTGCCGCGGTACAAGTCTCCCTGCAGGGTGACCATGTCGCCGCCGCCGTCCCAATCGGTCCGGAAGCCGCCCTGCACGTTATCCCAGCCGTCGCGAGAAACCTGGCCATCTATCCGCGACAGGTTGCGATCATGCAGCGCGGTAACATAAACGCGATAGGTCGTATTCGCACCCAAACTGCCGCCATGGCGCGCGCTGATGGTGTCGTCGAGGCTGCCGGCGCGCACATCGAGAAGATTGCCCTGCGTGTCCTTGCTGTTGCGCGAGGTGATGTTGATCACGCCATTGACGGCGTTCGATCCCCACAAGGTGCCCGCAGGACCGCTGATGACCTCGATGCGGTCAAGGTCATCGAGCATCGTATTCTGGGCATCCCAGAACACGCCGGAGAACAGCGGCGAATAGACCACCCGTCCATCCATCATCACCAGCAGCTTGTTGGCCGTACCGGTCGACTGGTTGAAACCCCGCGCCGTGATGCCGTAGCTGGAAGCGCTCAGTTGCGCGACCTGGAGATTGGGCGCCAGCCGCAGAATTTCCGGGATGGATGTCCCGCCGGAGCGCTGGATATCGTCCTGGTTGATCACAAAGATCGCTGTGGCAGCCTGATTGAGGGGCTCAGCGCGCTTGGAAACCGAGGTGATCTCCACATTGGCGAGTTGTTCGATGCTCAGTTGCTGAACATCGGCGCTGGCGACCTGCTGGGCCTGCGCGGCCAAGCCGGAGTCAGCCAGCCACAGGCCGGCGGATATCCCCAACACAGCAGACTTGAATGGCACGCAAACCCCCTGGCCCGGCCGGCCCTGTACAAAGCCGATTCGAGCCAGAACGTACGAAAAACCCGAAGGTTCCCTATTTTTTGGCAGGCACCAGTCCGCGATGCTCCAGGATGGGACCGATATCGGGGTCCTTGCCGTAGAAGGCGCGGAACATGGGGCCATAATCCAGGGTATGGCCACGCGACAGGATCAGGTCGCGGAAGCGCTGGCCGTTGGCGCGGGTCAACCCGCCATGGGCGGTGAACCAGGCATAGGCATCGTCATCCAGCATCACCGTCCATTGATAGGCGTAATAGCCGGACGCATAACCATTGGCCCAGATGTGCAGGAAATAGCTGGAGCGGTAGCGCGTCGGCACATTCGGAAAATCGGTGCCGGTATTCTTCAGCGCCTGGGTTTCAAACGCATCCACATCCTGCCTGGGCGTGCCGGGCGCCAATGTGTGCCATTGCATGTCCAGTTGCGATGCCGCCAGCAGTTCGCCCAGCGCATAGCCCTGGCCCCAATTCTCCGACGCCTTGATCTTGTCCACCAGGCTTTGCGGAATGGTCGCGCCGGTCTTGTAGTTCACCGCATAATGCTTGAGCACATCGGGATACAGCGCCCAGTGTTCGTTGAACTGGGAGGGAAACTCGACAAAGTCGCGCGCCACATTCGTGCCCGACACCAGGGGGTAGGTCTGGTCGGCGAACAGCCCGTGCAAGGCATGGCCGAATTCGTGGAACATGGTGCTGGCATCGTCGAAGCTGATCAGCGCCGGCGCGCCCGGCGCCGGTTTGGTGAAATTGGCGACATTGTAGATCACGGGCTTCGTCGCGCGCAGTTTTGACTGGCCGACGAAATTGCTCATCCAGGCGCCGCCGGATTTGTTGTCGCGCTTGAAGTAATCGAAATACATCAGGCCCAGTTTCGAGCCGTCCTGGTCGAACACTTCATAGACCATCACATCGGGGTGATAGACGGGGATGTCGGTGCGCTTCTTGAAAGTGATGCCGTAGAGCCTGGTGGCGGCATAGAAGACGCCATCCTCCAGCACCTTGTGCAGTTCGAAGTAAGGCTTGAGCGCCTCTTCATCCAGATCATAACGCGCCTTGCGCACCTTCTCGGCATAGCGCTGCCAATCCCATGGCTTCAGGTCGAAATGCTTGCCGTCCTTGTCGATGGCGGCCTGGATCAGCTTGGCCTCCTCGCCCGCCTTGGCGCGGGTGGCCGGCACCAGCTGGCGGATGAACTTTTCCACCGCCTGCGGCGTCTGGGCCATCTGATCGTAGAGCACATAGGCCGCATAGTTGGGATAACCCAAAAGCTTGGCCTTCTCGGCGCGGATCATGGCGAGCTGCGCGATGATGGCGCGGGTGTCGTTCTTGTCGCCCTTCTCGGTGCGGGTCCAGCTTGCGTTGAACAGCTTTTCGCGTATGGCGCGATCCGCCAGTGACGTCAGCAGCGGCTGTTGGGTGGTGTTCTGCAGCGGCAGGACATATTTGCCCGCAAGACCGCGCCCCTTGGCTGCTTGCGCCGCATTGGCGATTTCCGCCTCCGACAAACCCGCCAGCTGTGCCTTGTCGCTCACCACCAGCGCGCCGGCCTTGGTGCCGGCCACCAGCCTTTGCTGGAAATCGGTTTGCAGGCTGGCATCCTGCTTGTTGATCTGCTGCAGCCGTGTCTTGTCCTTGTCCGACAGGTTGGCGCCGGCATGGACGAATTGGCGGTAATACAGCGTCAGAACCTGAAGCGCTTCGGCATCGAGTTTCAGGGAGGCGCGCTTGTCGTACAGCGCCTTCACCCGAGCGAACAATTTTGGATTGAGATAGATCGCATCATTGTGCGCCGCCAGCTTGGGCGCCTCGATCGTCTGCACCTGGTCCAGGGCGGGATTGGTGTTGGCCTGGACCACACCGAAAAAGGCGTTGTTGACCCGCTCCAGCATCCGGCCCGACTGCTCCATCGCCACGACGGTGTTGTCGAATGTGGGTGCGTCCTTGTTGTCCGCGATGGCCGCGATCTCGGCAAGCTGCTGTTTCATGCCCGCCTCGAAGGCCGGCTGGTAATCGCTGTCTTTTATGATGTCGAAGCGCGGCGCCTGGTAGGGCAAGGTGCTGGGGGCATCGAATGGGCCGGCAGCGGCGTAGGCGCGAGCCGGAGCCGCCAACAAGAAGCCGGGCACGGCGCCCAGCAACAAAGTGACATATATAATGCTGCGCATGGACGCCCCCGCGAAATGACGGGGACGATATTACCCGGCTGATGGGCGCGCGCTAGATCAGGCCGCCGACGCTGCGGATGGCGGCGGTGGCGACATGGACATCTTCCTGGATGCCCTGGCGCTTGTGCTTGCCCAGAATCAGCACAGCCTTGACGCTGCCTGCATATTCGCCCGGCTGGGCGGCGCGCACGGCCGTGACCCTGGCCACGTCGATCTTCACCGCGGCGCCATCGGGACGGGTCAGCTTCACCATGTCCACGTTGCGGGCGACCTTCAGGCTGCGGGTGATCCCGCCGACATAGGCGCGGGTCTCGGCCGGCAGCTTGCCGCCCTGCTCCACCCGGCCGGGGCCGGCATTGTAGGCGGCGAACATCTTGGGAAAACCGTAACGCTGGTGCAGCCAGCGCAGATAGGCGGTGCCGGCCATGATGTTGTCACGCGCGTCGAAAGGATTGGCGCCAAGCCGGTGCTGCGTCGCCATCTCATCATAAGTGGCGGGCAACACCTGCATCAGGCCGATGGCGCCGGCGCGGGAGACAATTGGCCTGTCCTGGCCCAGCATGGTGCGGCCACCACTCTCATGCGCCATCACTGCGCGGATCCAGGCCTTGGGCACATGGAAACGCTGCGAGGCTTCGGTGATGGTGGCATCCCAGCGATTCAAAAGCTGCGCCGAGGTCATGCCGGATTCTTCGTCGTAAGCGGACGGCTGCATTTCGGTGGCATCGATCAGGCGCAGCATCGGGCGATGCACCTTCACGCCCTTGAACTGCGTCGCGGGATTTTGCGTCATCAGCGCGGTGGCCGCGACGAGCGTGCCGAACACCAGGGTGCGGACAAAGCCGCGCGGCGAAGGCTTCAGAACAGCAACAGTATTGGAATCGGACACAGTGGCTCCCAGCGGGGTCAGAGTGAAGGACGTTCGAGAAACTTGTGGAACTTGCGGGCGCGTCAAACTTTTCAGTTGGTGCGCGGAACCAAATCATTCCGCGCGTGTATGCACCCCAGTAATGCGGACATAACTTCATGTCCGTGCAAATTCAAGCTGCAACTTTCGGAACAAAAGTTCCGAAAGGTTTCACTGCGCTTGCGCAACGCGCAGGTGCGCGCTCAATGCTTTGATATCGCCGTTGTTTTGCGCGAGCACGCTGAGGAACTCAGCCTGTTGCGCCGGTGCAAGCCAAAGGCCCGCTACGCCGATATCCAGCAGCAGCGGCTTGGGGCCGTCGGTGCGCACGCGGAAATCCACTTCCATCGGCGCGGCGCCATTGCCGGTGAGATTGGTGGCGACGACATAATCGCCGGGCGCGCGTTCGCGCGACGACATCACGTGCAAACTCTGTCCGGCATAGCGCGCGAAATAGGATTGATAGACCGACTGCACATGATCCTGATAAGCGGCGACATAAGCATCGAGATCGGCTTGCGACGCGCCATCGGCATAACGGCCCAGCATGAACAGCGCCACGCGACGCACATCGGTAAGGCCCAGCAAAAAGGCCGCGAAACGCTCGCGGCGCTGGCCCGCGCTGGCCGCCGGATCGTTGAGAATGTCGAAGCCGGCCTGGATGTTGCCGCTGACGAATGCTTCCGCCGGATTGGCGGCCCATGCGGGCGATGCCATGCAAGCCACCAGCGCACCTGCGCTGAGCAGGAGATTTCTGCGTTTCATTGACAGTGATCCTTCGCCGGCCCGCGCATGGCGCGGGCGTTTGGCCCCTGCCGCTACCTATAAACCAATCGGGTCCGAAATGTGACCGCGCTTGAAGCTTTTGGGGGCGCCCCTTGAAAGGATTGCAAAAAACGCCACGTTGGAACCATGACAGCGCTGTCCGTCCTGGATCTTTCACCCATCAAGCAAGGGTTAGGCGCCGCCGAGGCGTTGCAAGAAAGCCTGGCGCTGGCGCGCCATGTCGAAACGCTGGGCTATCGCCGCTACTGGCTGGCCGAACATCACAACATGCCCGGCATCGCCAGCGCCGCCACCGCAGTGGCGATCGGTCATGTCGCGGCCGGCACCAAGACCATCCGCGTCGGCGCCGGCGGCATCATGCTGCCCAACCATGCGCCTTTGGTGATTGCCGAACAGTTCGGCACCCTGGCCTCATTGTTTCCGGGCCGCATCGATCTGGGACTGGGCCGCGCGCCCGGCACCGATCCGCGCACCGCGATCGCGCTGCGCCGGACCATGCAAGGCGGCGTCGACACATTCCCGCAGGATGTTCAGGAGCTGCTGGCCTACTTCGCGCCCGGCCAGCCGGGCCAGCCGGTGCGCGCCATTCCGGGCGAAGGCACCAATGTGCCGGTGTGGATATTGGGCTCCAGTCATTATGGCGCCCAGCTCGCCGCTGCGCTGGGATTGCCGTATGCCTTCGCTTCGCATTTCGCGCCGGCCGATCTGGAATATGCGATCCAGCTTTACCGCCAGCAGTTCCGGCCCTCGCCATATCTGGACAAGCCCTATGTGATGTTGGGGCTGAACGTCTTTGCCGCCGACACCAATGAAGACGCGCAGCTGCTGTTCACATCACTGGAGCAGGCCTTCATAAACCTGCGCACCGGCCACCCAACGCCGCTGCCGCCGCCGCTGGCCGGCTATCGTGATCGTCTCGACCCGCGCCTGACCGACATGCTGGACAGCGTGCTGCGCTGCGCCATCGTGGGCGACCGCGCGGCGATTGCGCAAGGTTTGGGCAGCTTCATCGCCCGCCACCAACCAGACGAACTTATGATCACGGCCCAGATCTTCGATGCGGCGGCGCGGCGCAAGTCCTACGAGATTTTGGCCCAGGTTCACGCACCCAGTGGCTGACTGCGGCCCCTGTGCCGCTGGCCCCATCACCGCGCCGCTGCTAGGGTGACCTCCAGAAAACGCCCTCATCAGAAGGGTTTTGGGAGGATCACATGCATTTCATCAAATGGGCCGCCACCGCGGCCCAAGTTGGCATTTTGGCGCTGGCCATCGGATCGGACGCGCTGGCACAGACCCAGGCCCAAGCCACCGCGCCAGCCCCTACCTCCAAGAACATCGTCGCCTGGGCCGCCAAGCCCGCGAAGCTGCCGCCTTTCACCGGGCCCAACAAGCTTGTCTATCACCTGGCCGACGTGCTGGCCGCGCACAGGGGCAAGCAGAGCTGGCAACAGGAAGTGTTCCTGAGCCGTGATTATGCCGGCGCCTGGATATCCATGGCGCCGGGCGAAAAGACCAAGACCCAGTTCTATGCCGATGACCGCGTCTTCTGGGTCGTGCAGTCCGGCCAGATGAAAGTGACCATCGAAGGCCAGGAGCCTTTCATCGCCTCAAAGCACTTTTTGATCCAGGTGCCCAAGCGCCTGCAATACAGCATGGAAGTGGTGGGCAACGAGCCGGCGCTGCGTTTCGAGATGCGGCCCGCCGGCGAATCCCCCGACTACCCGCTGAGCGAAACCCCGACACCGGTGAAGGGCGTGGAATATATCAAGGCGGTCTATAGCGGCCATGGCAACTATGACGGCAAGGTGAATGTGCCGTATGTCGATTTTGAAAAGCAGATCGTGCAGGGCGGCGAGAAGCGCAGCGTCTGGCTGCGCGACGACAACAACTATGTCACCATCCTGCGCTCGGCCAAGGGCGTGCCGACCCCGGCTGACAATGTCTGGGGCCACTTCCACGCCAACTTCCCGGAAATCTGGCTGATCATCGAAGGCACCCAGCAATTCCTGGTCGAGGGCGAAAAACTGGTGACCGTCACCGATGGCGACCTGGTCGCCGCCCCCACCGGCCGCTGGCACCGCGCCATGCCGTATGGCGACGGCCCGTCCACGCGCCTCGCCTACATTCCGCGCCCCGACAACCTGCACTGGTACCAGCCGGAACTGGCGACCGGCGGCGGCAACTGAAGCCCGGCACCATGTTGACGCAAGTTCACCGTCCGGCCACCGGCCAGAACCTTTTCGTCTTCGGCCGGCCGGACGACAAATAAGCGGACAAACACTTCTCATTGCGACAGGGGCGGCGCGCCAGCGCCGCCCCTAATCGTTTGTATTAATTGATATTTTTATCAAAATCGGGACCCGCTTGACGCCCGCATGGCGGCATAGCAATCAAGCGGCCAAACCGGGGGTCCCCAGTGCTGCGCTTTTTCCAGGCTTTGATGCCCCGCGAAGAAAAATTCTTCGCTCTTTTCAACGCCCATGCCCGCACCTTGGTCGAAGGCGCCATCGCGCTGCGCGACCTTTTGGAAGGCGGCTCCGGCGTCGCCGATGCCTGCCGCCGCATCGTTGCCCATGAAAACCAGGCCGATGCCATCGCCCGCGATGTGCTGATCGGCGTGCGCCGCACTTTCATCACCCCTTTCGACCGCGGCGACATCAAGGACCTGATCGGCCAGCTGGACGATGCCATCGACCAGATGCAGAAGACCGCCAAGGCGATCACCCTGTTCGAAGTCACTAGCTTCGAACTGCAGATGCGCCAGATGGCCGACATCATCCTGCGCTGCGCCGAACTGACCGTGGAAGCGGTGGGCCTGCTGGGCTCCATGCGCGACAGCCAGGCGCGCATCAATGCCATCGCCGAAGAGATTACCCGGCTGGAAGAGCAGGCCGACGAGCTGAACGACCAGGGCATCAAGGCGCTGTATCTCAAGCACAAGGGCGGCGACGCCATGGCCTTCATCGTCGGCAACGAGATATATGACCATCTGGAAAAGGTGGTTGACCGCTTCGAAGACGTCGCCAACCGCATCAGCGGCATCGTCATCGAGCAAGTCTGATGGTTTTGATCGCGATCCTGATCGCCATCGCCCTGATCTTCGATTTTCTGAACGGGCTGCATGACGCGGCCAATTCCATCGCCACCATCGTATCCACCCGGGTTCTGTCGCCGCGCTATGCCGTGGCCTGGGCGGCTTTCTTCAATTTCATCGCCTTTGCGGTGTTTGGGCTGCACGTCGCGGCCACCATCGGCACCGGCATCGTTTCGTCCCACATCATCGATGACGCGGTGATCTTCGGGGCGCTGATGGGCGCCATCGTTTGGAACGTGGTGACCTGGCTGGCGGGCATCCCCTCGTCTTCGTCCCATGCGCTGATCGGCGGTCTGGTTGGGGCGGGCCTGTGCAAGGGCGGCTGGAACGCCGTGGTCTGGTCGGGGCTGGGCAAGACCGCCGCCGCCATCGTGCTGTCACCGGCCACCGGTTTTGTCGTCGCGCTGCTGCTGATCCTGGTCGTCTCCTGGAGCTTCATCAAGGCGCACCCGATCTGGGTGGACAAGATCTTCCGCCATGTGCAGTTCATTTCCGCCAGCGCCTACAGCCTGGGCCATGGCGGCAATGACGCGCAGAAGACCATGGGCATCATCGCCGCGCTGCTGTTCGCGCATGGCATGGAAGGCGGCACGTTCCATGTCCCCTTCTGGGTGGTGCTGGCCTGCCAGACGGCGATGGCGTTGGGCACGTTGTTCGGTGGCTGGCGCATCGTGCGCACCATGGGTTCGCGCATTACCCACCTGACGCCGATGCAGGGCGTCTGTGCCGAGACCGCGGGCGCGGTGACCCTGTTCGGCGCCACTTGGCTGGGCGTGCCGGTTTCCACCACCCACACCATCACCGGCGCCATCGTGGGCGTGGGCGCGGCCCGCCGTGTGTCGGCGGTGCGCTGGAACGTGGCCAAGGATATTGTCGTGGCCTGGATCGTGACCATGCCGGCGGCCGGTCTGATCGGCGCGGTGTTCTATCTGCTGGCCGCCGCCTTCGGACTGGGCTGACCCCAATCGTTAACATGACATGGTCTGGGCCCGATTTGGGCCGTAGACGGATGAACCCTACAATAAGCGCGAACGAATCACGCGGGGACGGTTGAAGAGCGAGGCTCTCTTTCGCGAACACGGCAAGCAGGTGGCGGCCTTGTGCTGGCGCGCGCGGCCCGTCCTGGAAGTCCTGCTGATCACCTCCCTCAATTCCAGGCGCTGGATCCTGCCCAAGGGCTGGCCCGAGCCTGACCTGACGCCGGCCCAAAGCGCTGCCCGCGAAGCCTTCGAGGAAGCCGGCGTCACCGGCAAGATCAGCGACAAGCCGGTCGGCACCTATCACTATCTGAAGGAAAAGAAGGACGGCAGCGGCCTGCCCTGCAGCGTGGACGTCTTTGCTCTGGCCGTCACCAAACAACTGCATGACTGGCCGGAGAAAGGCGCACGCACCCTGGCCTGGGTGCCGCTGGACCAGGCGATCATCCAGATCGGCGAACTGGGCCTGCGCCCGGTGCTGAAGGATTTCCGTAAGAGCTATGCGCCGCTAAAGCATGTTGCGGCAGCCAAGCAGCGCGCCTAATCGTTCACCAGATCCAGGGGATAGAAGGGCCGCGTCACCTTGGTGAAGGGGATGCGCCGCATGTTCACACAAGTCGGCCCCGGCGTGTCGGCCAGGAAGATGCGCGCCGCGATCGGCGTGTAGGAACAGCGGAAATGCGCCGGCGAGCGCACGAAGACCAGCGCGGCGCTTTCCGGATTGAGCCCCACCGATTTGTGAATACCCAGATCCCATTCGAAATGGGCGATGGAGCGCAGGTTGAGCCGGATCGACCCGATGGCCAGCACCACCGTCAATCCCATCTCGCCGATCATGCCATTATATCCGGGGCCTTCCAGCAGATAGGTGCCGTCACTGATCACCTTGACCGTACCGGTCACTCTGAGCGGCTCGCCAAGGCCGGAGCGCTTGTGGCCCACATCCAAAGTCACGGTGTTGCCCACCCCGGCCCTGGCAGCCGCGCTTGCAGCCTCGGCATCGGCGATGGTGCAGATGGAGATGCGATCACTGCGGTCCGCGCCCGCCTTCAGCAGCGCCGCCAGCACGGCGGTGGAATCGCCCGCGCCGCCGCCCGACGGCGCATCGCCGGCATCGCTGACCACAGTGAGGCCGGGTGACGACAGGCCGATGCGGATGGCTTCTTCCAGCGCCATGACATCGGGTTCGAATTCCTTGCGCCGGTCCCAGGCCATCTTCGCCAGCTTATCGGCCGCCGCCTGCGCCGCCTCCTTGCTTTGGGCGCACACCAGCGCGGCAAAGCCCAGATCGGGCGTGTCGATCCAGGGCTGCACCGGAAACAGCGAGACATGCAGTACCTCGCCCCGTTCCTCCATCGCCCGGCCCTCGGCCACAATGTCGGACATGGGCGGGGTGCCGGTGCGCGCGGTGTCGGGGCTGAACACCATGTGGCGCTTGGACAGCGCCATCACCGGCTTCACTTTGCCATTTATCCAGTCGATCAGCAGCTTCGCGGCGCGATAGCCCGTTTCATACATGTCGATATGGGGAAATTCGCGATAGGCGATATAGGCAACGTCCGGCTGGATCATGGCCTGGGTGATGTGGCCATGCAGGTCGAGCGAGACGGTAATGGGCGTGCCGGGCACGATCGCGCGCACACGGCGCACAATTTCCGATTCCGCATCCGGCTCATCCTCCACGATCATGGCGCCATGCAGCGCCAGGAACACGCCATCGACCGGCCCTCCATCCTTGATGGCGGCCTTCAGCCGCTCCTCGATCTCGGTCATGAAATGGTCGAAGGCTTTGCGCTCCACCGTGCCGGACGCCATCGCCATGGTCGCCAGCAATGGCACCGGCGTGGCGCCCGCCTCTTTGATCGCGTCCAGCGCGCCGGGAATTTCCAGCCGGCCATTGCCGAAGGCAGTCAGCATGGCATCGCCGCGATGCAGATATTGCTCCTCGAAGGTCTGCACCGTGGTGGTGAAGGGCACGAAACTGTTGGTTTCCTGCTTGAACTCGGCAATGGCGATGCGCATGGCGCTCTCCTATTTGGTCTGGGACTTTATGTGCCCTGCTGGCGGCCTGGGATGGCGGCCACCAGCGCGCGTGTATAATCGCTGGACGGATTGGCGAAGATGTCCCGCGTCACGCCGGTCTCCACAATCTTGCCGTGGCGCATCACCATCACCCGGTGGCACACTTGCGCTGCCACCCGCATGTCATGGGTGATGAACAGCATGGCCAGGTTCATCTGGCGGCGCACATCGTCCAGCAATTGCAGCACCTGGGCCTGCACCGTCACGTCCAGCGCCGAGACCGGCTCGTCCGCGATCAGCACATCGGGTTTCAGCATCAGGGCGCGGGCCAGGCCGATGCGCTGGCGCTGGCCGCCGGAAAATTCATGCGGCAGCCGGTTCATGGTTTCGGGATTGAGCCCCACCAGCCGCAGGATGTCGGCGGCGCGGGCGCGCGCCTCCCTGGGGTCCTCGCCATAGATGCGCGGGCCGATGGTGATGATGTCGCCGACGCTCTGGCGCGGATTGAGTGAAGAAAAGGGATCCTGGAACACCATCTGGATGCGCCGGCGCAAGGGCCGCAGCTCGCCCGGTTTCATATGGGCTATATCGGCGCCGTCCAGCAGTATCTCACCGGCGTCCGGATCCAGCAGGCGGATGACACAGCGCGCCAGGGTGGACTTGCCGCTTCCGGACTCGCCCACAATGCCCAGGGTTTCGCCACGGCTGAGGGTCAGCGAGACATTGTCGACCGCCGTGTTGATTCGGCCAGGCGCGAACATGCCGCCGCGGCGAAAACGCTTGGTCAGTCCGGTGACCTGGACCAGCGGCCGCGCATCGGGCGGCGGCGGCAACTGGCATTCGCCGTGCGGCACCGCCGCGATCAGGGCGCGGGTATAGGAATGGGACGGGTTGCCCAGCACCGCACCCACCACGCCGCTTTCCAGCACCCGGCCATGACGCATCACCGCTACACGATCGGCCATGTCTGCCACCACACCGAAATCATGGGTGATCAGCAGCACGCTCATCTCGCGCTCGGCCTGGATGCGCTTGATGAGCTTCAGAATCTGCGCCTGGGTGGTGACGTCCAGCGCCGTGGTGGGCTCATCGGCGATCAGCAGCTGCGGCGACAAGGACAGCGCCATGGCGATCATCACCCGCTGGCGCTGGCCGCCGGACAATTGATGCGGATAGGCCTTGAGCAGGCTGGGCACATCCTTCAGCCCCATCTCGCCCAGCAGCGCACCCGCCTGTTTCAGTGCATCGGCTTCCGAAATGGCGCGATGGGCACGAATCTGCTCGGTCACCTGGTGGCCGATATTCACCACCGGATTCAGCGCCGCCATCGGGTCCTGGAAGATCATGGCGATGTCGCGGCCGCGCCGCTTGCGCAAGGCGCGCGGCGATTCTTTCAACAGGTCCACGCCATCAAACAGGATCTGGCCACCCGCCGCCGTCACGCCGCGCGGCAACAGGCCCATGATGGCATGCGCCGTCAGCGACTTGCCCGAACCGGATTCGCCCACGATGCAGACAATCTCGTTGCGCCCTACGTCCAGGCTGACATCGTCGACCGCCTTTTCGCGGTCCGCGCCAAGCGGCAGCGCGACCGTCAGACCTTGTATGGAAACCAGCGGCATCAGCGCCCCCGCCGGGGATTGAGGGCATCGTTCAGCCCGTCGCCGACGAAATTCAGCGCCAGCACCGTGATCATGATGGAGAGGCCGGGCAAGGTCGTGGTCCACCAGGCTACCCACATGGCCGAACGCGCCCCGCCGATCATGCTGCCCCAGCTGAGCAGATTGGGATCGCCCAGCCCCAGGAAGCTCAACGCCGATTCCGCCAGGATCGCATTGCCCACCATCATGGAGCTGACCACCACGATGGGCGGCAAGGCGTTGGGCAGGATCTGGGTCAGGATGATCCGCGTGTCACGCATGCCCAAGGTACGGGCTGCTTCCACGAATTCCCGGTTGCGCAGGGACAGGAACTCCGCGCGCACCACCCGCGCCACATTGGGCCAGGTGATCAGGGCGATGCCGATGATCGCAGAGGTCAGGCTGGGCTGCAGGAACGCCACCAGCACCATCAACAGCACGAAGGAAGGGATGATCTGGAAGAACTCGGTCACCCGCATCAGCAGGTCATCCACCAGCCCGCCATAATAACCGGCCACCGCGCCCAGCAGGATGCCCACAAAGGTGGAACAAAGGGTCGCCGAAATACCGACCAGCAGCGACACGCGTGCGCCATAGGCCAGCGCGATCATCATGTTACGGCCCAGCACGTCACTGCCGGCCGGCAGGCCAGGCGCGCCGGGCGGCAGCAGCGGCATGCCGACGATGGCGAAGGGCCCGCGGGAAAACAAAAACGGCGCGGCCAACGCGATCACCACGATTGCGGCGAAGACGGCAAAGCCAAGCAGCGCGGTGGGACGGGAAAAGAAACGGCGTGCAAAATTGATCATTGCCCCAGCTCCACCCGCGGATCAGCGATGGAATAGGCGATGTCGGTGACCAGGTTGAACAGGCTGACCAGAATGGCGGTGACGATAAAGATGCCCAGCAGCAGGGGATTGTCGCGGCTGTCCACCGCTTCATAGGCCAAGGTGCCCACGCCGGGCCAGCTGAAGACATTTTCCACCAGCACATTGCCGCCCACCAGGATGGACGCCTGCAGGCCGGCAAAGGTGATCAGCGGGATCAAGGCGTTGCGCAGGATATGGCGGCGCGCCACCTGGCGCTCGCCGATACCCTTGGCGCGGGCGGTCTTGACGAAATCCTGATCGGCCACTTCGATCATGGCGGTGCGCGTCAGCCGCGCATAGCTGGCCATGAAATAGAAGGCAAGGGTCGTGCCCGGCAGAAGAATGTGCACCGCCACGTCGCCAATGCGCGCCAGGCCGGTATAATCGGCGCCCATGGTCTCGATGCCGAAAGGCGGCAGCCAGCCCAGCCACACGGCAAAGACCAGCATCATCATCATGCCCAGCCAGAATTGCGGCACCGAATAGAAAAACATCGCCAGCACGGTCGTGGCGTTGTCGATGGCCGACCCGGGCCGCCGCGCCGCGATGCCGCCCAGCCAGATACCGCCCACCGCCGCCACCACCAGCGCGAAGGCATCCAGCAGCAAGGTGTTGGGCAGCCGCTCCATGATGATGGTCAGGACCGGTTGGCTGCGGACATAGGATGTGCCCAGATCGCCATGCGCCACCGCGCTGATATACTTCCAAAGCTGCACCGGCACCGGCTGGTCCAGGCCATATTCGGCGCGCAGGCTCTTCATATAAGCTTCGTCGGCATAGCCCGACTGACCGGCCATGACGGTGGCGACATCGCCCGGCGCCAAGCGGATCATGAAGAAGCTCAGCAGCACCACCGCGATGGCGACCAGCACCGTCTTGACCAGACGCATGAGGATATAGTGGAGCTTCATGCCAGCGTAACCGCGCCCAGGCCATCCGCGGGACCGTTGGGGCCCAAAATGACGTTCTTCAGCCGCCTGTTGTGGAAGAACAGGGGGTAGCGTTCAAACATCCACAGCATGGCGACATCACGAGTCAAAATGTGCTGCAGCTTGCTGTAACAGGCTTGTGCTTCCGCCGGGTCCACCGCCACCGCGGCCTGGGCGAACAGCCGGTCCACCTCGGGATTGCTATAGCCCTGCAGGTTGGTCAGCGGGACGCCCTTGCGGATATTGGACGACAGATAGAAGCGCGAGGTGCCGATGGCCGGATCGCCATATTCGCCGTAGGAATTGGTGTCGACGTCGAATTCCCAATTGCCGCTGCGCCGGCTCTGCGTGGGCCAGTCGACGGCTTCCAAATTGGCATCCAGGCCCACTTCGGCCAGACACTGCTTGACGTAATGGCCCATGCGGGTCCACGCGCCGCCGCCGTCTGGAACCAGCATCAGGCCGAAGCGATGGCGCACACCACCTGGCCCCGGCTTGCATCCCATCTCGTCCAGAAGGGCGCGGGCGCGCGCCGGGTCATAGGGATATTTGACCAGCGCCTTTTCGTCATAAAAGGGCACGGTGGACGGGATCGGCCCATGCGCCACTTTCCCCTCGCCATAGTTGATCGCCTTGACCATGAATTCGCGGTCCACCGCATGCAGGAAGGCGGCGCGGGCGCGGCGGTCGGTGAACGGCCAGCGCCGCATATTGGCTTCCATGATCATGATTTCGGCGGTGCCGTTATAGGCGTCGCTGCGTGTCACGATATTGGGATTGGCTTTCAGCCGCGAGGACACCACCGTGTCGATGTCGTCGGCCATGGCGATATCGACCGCGCCGGTCTCCATCGCCACCAGCCGCTGCTCCGGGGTGGAACAGACGCGGAAATAGATGCCGTCCATGCCCGGCTGGCCGGGCCGCCAATAATGGTCGTTGCGCGCCAGATGGATATATTCGCCGCGCTTCCATTCGGCGAACTTGAAGGGGCCGGTACCGATGGGTTTGAAGTTGTAGGGGTTGGTGCGGAAGTTGGTGCCTTCATAGATATGGGCCGGCATCATCGGCGCGTTGGACGCCATGAAGGACATCAGGAAGGCGTTCACCGGCCTCTTCAACTTGAACACAATCGAATAGTCGTCCGGCATCACGATGCTGGCGATCTGGCCAAAGGCGTTGCGGCTGCGCGGATTGACCTTGGGCAGCATGGTGCCGCAGCTGAACGCCACATCGCGGGCGGTGAATTTCACCCCGTCATGCCAGGTGACGTCGTTGCGCAGGTGGAACGTATAAGTCAGCCCGTCGGGCGACATTTCAAAACTGCGCGCCAGGTTGGGATGCGGCTTGAACTTCCAGTCGAACCGCAGCAGCGACTCGTTAATATTGCCGCAGATCTCCTGCATGATCCGCGTGTTCAACAGCGGATAATTCAGATGCGCCGGCTCGGCGAACATCATGGCGTTGATGATGCGGCCGCCTTTTGGGGCGGCCCAAGCCTGCGCCGGCCAAGCCAGCGGCGAAGCGGCCAGCAGGCCTGCCGCGCCCAGAACGGCCCGGCGATTCACCGTCATCAGCCGCCTGCCGACATCTTGTCCAGCGGGAACACCGGCCGGCGCAGCCGGGTGTAAGGCAGCCTTGTGATGTCCGAGGTACAGGGACCCGAGGTGTTGACGGTATATTCGCCCACCGCGATCCTGCCCCAGGCGACCCGGTGACCCACCGCTGCCTTGATGCCGATGATGCTGAGCTCTTCGGGATTGATCCCCTGGCTGCGCCATTGGCCCAGATCAAAGGGCGGCAGCTTCTTGGTGCTGAGCAAAATAGTGAGCCCGCGATGGCGCACCACCGCGCAAGGGCCCATGTGGATGATCTTGCCCAGCGAACCGACCAGATGGGAGTTCTTGTCTTCCAGTTCGAACACCCCGTCGCTGCGGGAGATCAACTCCACTTCCAAGGTGACGGGACCGGCATCCAGCGGGCTGCCCTTGCCGCCGATCGGCAGGGTAATTTTGCCGCCGATCGGAACGTTCTGCAGCGCCTGCACGGCTTCGGGATCGTTGATGCAGACGCCGGCCTTCTCGATGTCGTATTTCAGCAGCGCCCGCATCACGTCGGTGCCGTCGCCCGGCGCGCCGCCGCCGATATTGTCGGAGGGCTCGACCAGCAGCAGCGGACCCTTGCCGCCGAACTTGTAATTGCTGTCCTTGAACTCGCGCACCACCGTGTCCAGGTCGTGCTGCTTGGGAATGCCCTCTTCGCGCAGGTCCCAGGCGATCTGGCCCAACCCGCGCAAGGCTTCCTGCGCCACCGCCTCGTCACCCTCGGTGATGATGCTGAACGCCAGGCCGGCATAGGGTACGTCCGAAAAAGCATAGCCGCCGACAATGTTGGCCGCCAGCACACCGGGCACTTCTTTCTCGATCCTGCGCGCCTCATCTTCCAGCGCCCGCATGGGCCCGTCGCGGGTGCCGGTGCCGGTGGGCGGCCACACGATCGGTGTCACCATCACCAGATGCTTGGGACGCACGCCGCTTTTCAGGTGGCGCGCCAGAAGTTCGGTCGCCAGCACCGCGCTGTCGAACTGATCGGTGTGCGGGCATTCGCGGTAGAAGATCATGCCGTCCGACAGCGCCCCCATGCGCGGTGTCAGGGTGCCGTGCAGGTCGCCCACGCAATACATGGGCAGCTTTTCAGCGCCCGGTGTGGCGCGGATGCGCGCCATCAGCTCGCCTTCGGGGTCATCGCATTCGCTGGTGACCATGGCGCCGTGCAGCGACAAATGAATGCCATCCAGCCCTTCGGCCAGCGCCTTTTTCAGCACCGGTTCGACCTCGCTCCAGAACTGCTCGAACACGGCATGGTCCACGGTGGCGTCGGCGCCGCCGGTGTAGATGGCGCTCGGCACCACCTCCCAACCTTCACGCTCCGCCACGCTGAGAAAGCCGTCGATCTGCGAGGCATCGCCCCGCCGGGCGGTGATTTCCTTGCCGCGATGGATGGTGAAGCCTTCCAGACCGGTCCTGCCACCGGTGAAGGAATGGGTTTCGTGAAAGATGCCTGCGACAAAAACTCTGGTCATGCTGCGCCCCTTTGACGGCGAAACTTTCGGTGGTTTTTCGTCCGCCTGCAAGCGCTGCCGCGCTGCACCACGCCCCCGCGAGCGAAGCGACCGGCGGGGGAGGTGGCGTAGCTGGCCCTCGGGCCAGCGAAGCCGGAGGGGGCAGGAACAAACGGTGCGCCAATCCGGCATTCCGCCGGATTTCGGCGCATTGGCGAGCAACCTGTTTCCGGTCACCATGCGCGCGGGCGGGAAGTGATTTGCTGATCCTCAAACTGACCATTGTGCCGCTGGCCTTGCTGCTGTTCGGCGTCATCGAGCGGCGGCATGGCCCGCGCGTGGCCGGCTGGCTGTCGGGCTTTCCCATCGTGGGCGGTCCACTGCTGCTGTTCCTGACCCTGGACCAGGGTCCGGCCTTCGGCAGCCAGGCGGCGCTGGGCGCCTATTTCGGGCTGGTGCCCTGGCTGTCTTTCACCATGACCTATGCCTGGTGCAGCCGCGCGCTGAACTGGGTGTGGTGCACCCTGATCAGCTTTTCAGTGTGGACGGCCGTGGCAGTGCTGGCGGTGAACCTGCAGGACGCCTCACGTTGGCTGGAAATCCTGCCCTTTGCCGCCTTCATCGGCGCCCAATTCTGCTTTCCCCGCGGCGAGCCATCGGACGAAGAGCGGGAGCATATCTGGTGGGGCCAGCCGGCCCGCATGATCGCAGGCGCCACCCTGACAGTGCTGATAACCCAATTCTCGGCGGCGCTGGGCACCCACTGGTCGGGCATCTTCACCACCTTCCCGGTAATGGGCTCGATCATCGCCATCTCCAGCCATCTGCAGTATGGCCGCCATGCCGTGCAGGAAGCGGTGGCGGGCATGTCGATGGGCTTGGCCTCGGTGGGCGTGTTCTGCTTTGCGCTTTATATCCTTCTGGGCATCACCGGCATCTGGGCGGCGTTCGGCCTGTCGCTGCTGGCCTGCACCACCGCCCACGCTTTGACCTGGCTGATGTTCAAGCAGAAAAAGGCTTAGGCAATTTCCTTCGCCGCCTCTTTCACCGCCGCCAACGTCGTATCGATCACCGCATCGTCATGCGCAAAGGAGACAAACCAGGCGCCGCGTTCCAGCACCCGCACGCCGCGCTTGAGCAGGGCATGGGCGAACTTCACATACAGCGCCTTGTCGGTTTTTAAGAGGTCACGATAGTTCTTCGCGGGCGCATCCAGCCCCAGCGCGACATGGAACATCAGCTCAAAGCCGGTGACCTGGGCCTTCACGCCAGCCGACTTCAGGATATCGCGGATGCCGTCGCGCAGACGGACACCGCGTTTTGACGTGCTTTCATAGCCTTCGGGCGTCAATGCATTCTGCGTTGCCACCATCGCCGCCATAGTGACGGGCTGGGCGTTGAAGGTGCCGCCATGCAAAACGCCGCCGGTAACGAACATGTCCAGCAGGTCGGCGCGGCCCACCAGCGCCGCCACCGGAAAACCATTGGCCACCGCCTTGGCGACCAGCGACAAGTCCGGTGTCACACCGAAACGCGCCTGCGCGCCCGAGCGGCCCAAACGGAATCCCGTGATCACTTCGTCGAAGATCAAAATCGCGCCATGCTTGGCGCAGGCAGCCTTCGCGCCTTCCAGATAGCCGGGGCCCGCCTGGATGGCGCCCTGGTTGCACATGGCAGGCTCCATGATCACGCCGGCGATGTCGCCCTTGGCCAGGCGCGCCTCCAGCCTGGCCAGATCATTCCAGCCGATCACGTCCAGGCCCGCGGCATCGATGGGGTCCTGGCCCACGCTGCCCGGCACCAGCACCGGCGCGTCTTCCGGGCCGGCCGCATTCTGGGCCGGCGCGGTGGACCACAGGATATTGTCGAACCAGCCATGATAATGGCCTTCGAATTTCAGGATGATGCGCTTGCCCGTGGCGGCGCGCGCCAGGCGGAACGCGGCCTGCGCCACCTCCGAACCCGAGGAGCCGAAACGGATGCGCTGGGCGGACGGAATGCGCTCGCACAAAATCTTGGCGGCCTCGAATTCGACCTCCGACTGGCCGGCATAGAGAATGCCCTTGTCCACCTGGTCCTTGACCGCCTGCTGCACGCCCTTGGGCGAATGACCCAGGATCATGGCGCCCATGCCGCAGTAATAATCGATCAGCTTGTTGCCATCGACGTCGAACAGATACGGCCCCTCGCCCCGCGTGAACACCAGCGGCCCGCCCGCCATGCCGATGCGGAAATTGCTGTTGATGCCGCCGGCAATGTGCTGGGCATTCTCCGCGATCAGCGCCGCGGAGCGGTCGAAAGACAATGACATGAGAAATCCCCTGGTCTTCTTGTTATGCCAAAGCCTATTCCGGCAAGGCTTTCCGGGCAAATTGACAAAGCGCCGCCATCGCCGGAAGCTTGGAAAAAAAGGTCGGGAGAAATCATGCGTATTACTTATGCGCTTTTGGGCGCTGCGCTGCTGAACCTGTCGCCGGCGCTGGCGGCCGATTATTTCCCACCAAAGGGCGAGGCCTGGGCCACCCACACCCCGGCCCAGGAAAAGCTGGACCCCGTCAAGCTGAAAGCGGCGATCGATTACGCCATTTCGGCCGAACTGACCTATCCGCCGGAATTGGCCAAGGTGGCCGACATCCGCGACCTGCGCGTTTCGGTGCCGCTGAAATATGCCGGCGAGCCGTTCAATACCCCCATCGGGCCGCTGAAAGCCCATGCCCCGGCCAACGGCATCATTATTCGCCACGGCTATATCGTCGCCGAATGGGGCAAGACTCATGACGTGGACATGACATTTTCGGTGACCAAGACCTTCCTGTCGTCCACCGCCGGCATCGCCTTCGACAAGGGCATGATCAGGAACATCAATGACCGGGTGATCGATTATGTTAAGCCGACGCCGGATTTCACGCTGCCGCACAACCAGCCCATCACCTGGAACGACATGCTGCGCCAGCAGTCGGGCTGGATCGGCACCATGTGGGGCAAGCCCTGGTGGGCGGATCGTCCCGACAACGGCAAGCCTTACAGCGAGCTGGTCAAGGGCCCGCCGCCGGTCGGCAAGGCCTGGAAATACAATGACGTGCGGGTGAACGCACTGGCCCTGGCGCTGACGCATTTGTGGAAGCGCCCGCTGCCCGAGGTGCTGAAGGAATATGTCGCCGATCCTATCGGCATGTCGGATAGCTGGCATTGGGAAGGCTACGACAACGCCTTCACGCAAATCGACGGCAAGCGCATCAAGGTCGTCAGCGGCGGCGGCCATTGGGGCGGGGGCATGTTCCTCTCGGCGCGCGACCAGGCGCGGCTGGGCCTTTTGGGTCTCAACAAGGGCAAGTGGGGCGGCAAGACAGTGCTGTCGGACAAATGGGTGGCGATGGCGCGCACCCCCACCGTGCCCAATCCCGGCTACGGCTTCTGCAACTGGTACCTGAACACCGGCAAGCAGCGCTATCCGGCGGCGCGCGAGGACAGCCTTTCGTATAATGGCGACGGCGCCAACATCATCTTCGTGGATTATCAGCACGACATGGTGGCGGTGGTGCGCTGGATCGACGGCGACAAGATGAAGGAATTCGTGCGCCTGCTGATCGCCGCGACGGGCGAGCCGGCGCCGTAAAGATGGACCTGACGCGCCGCGCAACCATCGTTTCAGGGCTGGCATTTGCCACCGGCGCGCACGCTGCCGGCTTGAACAATAGAAGTGGGCGCATCGTCACGGTCGTGGGGTCCGGCGTGCAAGGCGTGGCGCAGAATGGCGACGCGGCGCTGAACACCAGACTCGACCAGCCCTATGGCGTGTGCATCGGCCCGGACGGCGCGCTGTACTGGGCCGATTTCGGCAGCAATCGCGTGCTCAAGATGAAATCCGGCAGAGTGTCGGCGGTGGCCGGCAACACCATCAAGGGCCATGCCGGCGACGGCGAAAAAGCGGTTGCCGCACAGCTCAACGCCCCGCACGAAGTGCGTTTCGACAGCCACCGCAACATGCTGGTGGCGGAACGCGATGCCAACGTCATCCGCAGGATCGACGCGCGCACGCGCTTGATTTCAACCTTCGCAGGCACCGGCGAAGCCGGTTTCGGCGGGGATGGCGGACCTGCGACGAACGCGCTGCTCAAGCAGCCGCACAGCATCGCGCTGGACCGGCATGACAATCTTTTTATCTGCGATATCCAGAACAACCGCATCCGCCGCCGCGATGCCAGGACCGGGATCCTCACCACCTTTGCCGGCAATGGCGATGTCAGCGACACGCCCAGCATCGCACCGCTGAGCGCTGCGCTGCACGGCCCACGCTCCATCGACAGCGCGCCGGACGGCACCATGTATTTGATCCTGCGCGAGGGAAACAAAGTCTTTGCCATCGACCCGCGCAAGCAGACGCTGTCCCGCATCGCAGGCACCGGTGCCAGGGGTTATGGCGGCGATGGCGGCCGCGCCAAGGATGCGACCTGGAACGGGCCCAAAGGCATCGCCTATGCCCCGGATGGCAGCCTGTATGTTTCCGACACCGAGAACCATGTCATTCGCCGCATCTCGTTGCGGAACGGCACGGTTTCAACCGTCGTAGGCACCGGCCAGCGTGGCGACGGGCCCGACGGCAATCCCCTGAAATGCGCGCTGGCGCGGCCGCACGGATTGTTCGTGCATGGCGGCCTGCTTTACATCGGCGATTCCGAGAACCACCGCATCCGCGCCCTGGCTATTTGATATTCAAGCCTACTTGATGTTCAGAAACGGCAGCACGTTGCCCGGGACCATGGTGGTGGGCAGCACGCCGTTCCACTTTTCGGACGCGACCAGGGTCGGCAGGCTGGGATTGTTGCGCAAAGCATCGCCCCGCGCCTGGATGGCCCCGGCTTCGGCCTTGCCCTGCACTTCAATCTGGTGCGCCTTGGCGTCAGCGGCGGCCTTCACTTCATAGGCAGAGGCATCGGCGTCGATGATGCGCTTCTGCTTGTCCGCTTCGGCCTGCTGCTGCTTGACGATCGCCTGCATGCGCGCCTCGACCGCGGACTCATATTGGGTCGAGAAGGTGATGTCCTCGATCTGCACGCTGTCGACCACCAAGGGCCCGCTGACGGATTTGCGGATCGCAGCGAATACCTGAGCATTCAGAAGGGCGCGCTTCTGGATGGCATCGGCGGCATCGAACTGGCCGAAGACATTCTTCACCTGCTCATAAGCCCGCGAATTGATGATGCGCGATTTCATGTTGATCAATGAGCCGTACTGCGCATAGACGGCGGAGGCGTCGGTCACGTGATAATTGACCGCCATCGCGATTGTCGCCGGCTGCTGGTCGCGCGAATAGCCCTGCAGCCTGTTGTCGCCGGCCTCGGTCTTCTCGAAAGCTTCCTTCTGGATCTGCACGGAGATTTTTTCGATGCTGTTGATCAGCGGCAGCTTGAAATGCAGACCCGGTCCTGCCTCGCCGACGATCTTGCCCAGGCGCAGGATCACGCCGCGCTCGCCTTCATCGATCGTATAGGAGGCCGAAAACAGGATCACCAGCAGCGCGACAACGCCGATGCCTGCGCCCACGGCGCCTTTCGGCAGTTTGTCGAAATCCACATTCATGTTCGGCAGTTTCCTGCCGCCGCCGCTGGGCGTGTTCCAGGGGCTGCTCAAGACGCGCACCGCGATGTTTTGTTTCGTTCGCTCACGGGAGGGTCATCCTTGTCTTGGAAATGATGAATTGCGCCTGGATGGCGGGTGACTATTGGGCTTGCCGTTAATGAACCGCGCCATTTCAATATGGCGGCACGGGCGTGACGAAATGGTGATGGCGGCGAGAAGAACAGCCGCATGGCGGTTGTCCGTCTGCCCGGTGTCAAAACTAAGGCACGGCGTCAGGTCAGGCTGGTCTTGTATAACTGGCTGAGCGCCGTCCAGGCGCGCTCGGCCTCAGCTTCATTGTAGACCGCGCCGCCCTTCACGCACCAACCGTGATTGGCCTGGTACACATCCACCGTGGCGGTCTTGCCGGCGGCGGTGAAGGCGGCCTTCAGATCATCCTTCATCTTCGGATTCTGCGCATCGTCATTCTGCGCCTGACAGATCAGGTAAGCGGCGTTGGTCTTGGCGATCAGCAGATGCGGGCTGTCGGGCTTGTCCGTCACCAGGCCATTGCCGCCATGGAAGCTGCCGACAGCGCCGATGCGGCTGGGCACAACAGCCGCTGTGCGGAACGACAGCGCACCACCCATGCAATAGCCCTGCACGCCCGCCTTCTTGTTCCTGGCAGTTTGCGGCTGCGCATCCAGGAACGCCAGATAGGCGGTGGCATCGTGATCGATGCCGTCATTGGTCATGGCGCCGCGATAGCCCATCAGCTTGGCGCGCTGTTCGGGATTGGAGAAATCGAAATTGTCGCCGATCACCGGCGCCTTGGCGGAGCGATAAAAGGGATTGGGCACCAGCACCACATAGCCCTGTGCCGCCAGACGCCGTCCCATGTCGCGGAACGCCGGGCGCAGGCCCATGATATCTGGCCACATCAGCACGGCGGCATAGGTGCCCTTGGCGGTGGGATAGAACAACGCCGCATCGCACATGCCGTCAGCGGTTTTCACCGTCACATCTTTTTCCACGACATTCGATTGGGCGAGCGCAGGATTGGCGGCAACGCCGGCGGCGGCCACGGTCATTGCGGCAAAGCCGCGCCGCGAAAGACGGGAATCGGTGACAAGGCCGGGGTGAATGAACTCATCGCACATGATGTTCCTCCGTCGCGTTGGGACGCGGCAGCAGAAGCGCGGCCCCCATGGCTGTCAAGCACAGGCACGCTGCGGATGGATAATGGCGGATTCAGGACGGGGTTCGATGTCTGCGCCACTTTTCCTTCGTCCGCATCGCGGACGAAGAAAAATGGCGCACCCGAAAGGATTCGAACCTCTGACCCCCAGATTCGTAGTCTGGTGCTCTATCCAGCTGAGCTACGGGTGCGTTTTGAGGGCGCGAACCTATTCAGGACCCTCCCCAAAGGCAAGGACCCCCGTCATCTCTCTGCGGCATCTGCGGCACACACCCCAGATTCCGGCCAAGTCCCGGTGAAACGTGCAGTTTTCCACCCAAAGCGGCATTGTGCTCCCTTGTCGCCCCCCGCCCCTCTGGTTAAGACTGACGGCCAAGGTCCGCCTGCCGAAAGGCGCGGACGGGGTTGGGTTTTGGCGCCATTCTCCAAGGTCGGCCGGTGGGGGCCGGGCAATGGCGCCGGGCAGCGGAGAGCATAATGAGGGGAATTTCAGCACAGCACGGGCTCAAAAAGGGCCTGTTTCTGGCTTTTGCGCTGACAGCCGGTCTCAGCTTGGCCGCCTGTTCCAGTGTCGACAGCATGTTCGGCGACGACAGCGAGGCTTCCGCCGACGCGTTCCCGCCCAGCGCCGCTGATGCCGGCGCTCCGCCCAGCGCCGCATCCGTCCAGCCCGTCACCGCCGGCGCCGCACCCGTGGCCACCATCACTCCTGTGACCATCGACGGGGGCTCCGATACCGGCACCGCCGTGAACAAGACCATCCAGGCCATCCGCAACCAGGTTGCCGGCCTTCAGCAGAAGCTGTCCGCCAATTCCGGCCGCCTGGCCGACCTGCGCAACCAGGGCGCGGGCGCCGCCGGCGCCTACCAGGAAGCCAAGGCCCATATCACCACCCGCCTGCAGGTGGGCACCACCCGCGGCAACCCGGAACTGGTGTCGGAATGGAATGCCGCCCAGGGCCAGCTCGACGCCCTGTCGGCCAACGTCAACGCCCTGAACGCGCTGGGCACCGATGTCACCAATGACAGTTCCACCGCCCATTATGCGCTGGACCAGATCGGCGCCACCTACAATGTGTCGGGCGCGGTCGATGAAGATCATCGCCAGCTGCGCCTGCTGGAAGACCAGACCAGCCAGACCATCGTGATGATCGACCGCCTGCTGCGCGAAGTTGCCGACGGCATCCAGCGCCAGACCGCCTATGTTGCCACCGAACGCTCCAACCTCACCACCCTGGCCGCTTCGATCAAGAGTGGCGACTTTTATGGCGGTGGCGTGACCGGCGGCCTGGGTTCCAGCTCGTCCGTGACCGGCGGTGGCACCCCGCTGGTGGTGGTCAAGTTCGACCATCCCGACGTGGACTATCAGCAGATCCTGTATGCCGCGCTGAACCAGGCGCTGCAGAACCGTCCCGGCGCCAACTTCCAGGTGGTTGCGGTTTCGCCCACCCGCGGCACCGCCGCTTCGGTGCAGATCGCCCAGTCCACCGCCCGCCGCCATGCCCAGGACGTCATGCGTTCCATGACCGACATGGGCGTGCCCGCCACCCGCCTGAACGTGGCCTCGACCACCGATCCGGGCGCAACCGTGAGCGAAGTCCGCGTCTTCGTGCGCTGAATTTAGGCAAATCTCTAATGAGCAAAGCCCCGCTGTCGCAGCGGGGCTTTTTCATTTGTGCCCTTTTTAATTGTGAGGGACCAATCAAGACGCATACGATCCGCGCGATTGTCTGCCGAGGTTTGCGATGAAGCTTTTTAAGTCCAGTCTGAAGACGCTTCTCGCCGCCACGCTGATCCTTGGCACCCTGCCCGTACAGGCCCAGGTGACGGAAACCGTCGCCAAGCGTCACATGATCGCCGCCGCCAATCCCCACGCGGCCGAGGCCGGTCTTGCCATGATGCGCGCCGGCGGCAGCGCGGTGGACGCGGCCATCGCCACGCAGATGGTGCTGGGTCTGGTCGAGCCGGAATCATCGGGCATCGGCGGCGGCGCCTTCATGCTGGTCTATGATCCCAGAACCAGACGCACCACCAGCTTTGACGGCCGCGAAATGGCGCCGGCATCGGCCACGCCCACCATGTTCCTGGATGCCAGTGGCCAGCCGCGCACCAAGGGTGACGCCATTCCGGGCGGCTTGTCGGTCGGCGTTCCCGGCGTGGTGAAGATGCTGGCGCTGGCGCACAAGAAATACGGCAAGCTGCCCTGGGCCAAACTGCTCGAGCCCGCCATCAAGCTGGCGGATGACGGCTTTCCCGTCGGACCCAAGCTGGCGCGCACCATCAAGAACTTCACCCGCGGCGCCAACATGCCGGACCTGAAGGCGCACTTCTATCACGCCGACGGCACGCCCCTGGCCGAAGGCGAGATCTACAAGAACGCCGAATATGCCGCGACCCTGCGCAAGATCGCCGCCGAAGGGCCGGACGGATTCTACAAGGGTGAAATCGCCCAGGCGATCGTGGACAAGGTGCAGCATGCGCCGCGCCAGCAGGGCGGCATGACCCTGGCCGATCTTGCGAACTATCGGGCCAAGGAACGCGCACCCGTTTGCGGCAAGTATCGTGAATATCGCGTCTGTTCGATGGGCCCGCCTTCGTCCGGCGGCATCGCGGTGCTGCAGATCCTGGGCATGCTGCAAAAATACACGCCGGAGCAACTGACCCCCAACACCGTCAGCGGCGCGCATCTGTTCGCCCAGGCCAGCCGGCTGGCCTATGCCGACCGCGCCATGTATCTGGGCGATCCGGCCTTTGTGGATGTGCCGATCCGCGGCCTCACCGATCAGGGCTATGTGCAAAGCCGCGCCGCGCTGATCGATCCGGCCAAGGACATGGGCACCGCCGCCGCCGGCAATCCGCCGCAGAAGCATGCCGCGCTGGCGCCGCAGGTCTCGCCGGTCCTGCACGGCACCAGCCACATGACCATCGTGGATGATTCCGGCGAAGTCATCGCCATGACCACCTCGGTGGAGTCGGTGTTCGGCGCCGAGATCATGACCAAGGGCTTCATGCTCAACAACACACTCACCGACTTCTCCTTCCAGCCGGTGCGCGACGGCAAGCCGGTGGCCAATGCCCCGGCGCCCGGCAAGCTGCCGCTGTCGGCCATGTCGCCCACCATCGTGTTCGACAAAAAAGGGAACTTCCTGGTTTCGGTGGGATCGCCGGGCGGCCCCGCCATCATCGATTATGTCGCCCAGATACTGATCGGCATCCTGGACGCCAAGATGAGTCCCAAGGACGCCATTTCCATGCCCCATGAGATCAACATGAACGGGAACACCCTGCTGGAGCGCTCGCCCACCTCGGACCAGCTGGCGGCCAAGCTGACCGCCATGGGCCACACCGTCCAGGTGCCCCGGGTGGAGGGCAGCGGCCTGCACGGCATCCAGAAGGTCAAAGAGGGCTATATCGGGGCCGCCGACCCCCGCCGGGACGGCATCGCGCTGGGGGATTGAGAGCCGCGGCCTGCAAAGGCTCAATCAACCAAGTTCTGTTTTCTGAGAATTCTTGCTACGGCGACCGAATCGAGTCGGTAGAGATACCGATATTGCTGCGATTTTCCGTTCCAGCTTCGATCCGATGAATATTCGTCTTCATCCGCGTACCCCCTAAATCTGGGGCATTTCGCGGGATTTTCAGAATTGCTCACAGCCGTCTTTGTGGACAACGCGTCTTTCCCCAAAATTTCTTTGGGTTTCGCGGGTATAAAGGGACTGTTCGCGTGTGCCCGAACCTTCGTCGGGGGCGGCACTCACGGACTGGCGCACCTAGGGAACTAGGGTGCTTCAAAAACACTAGCCTCAACGAGGGGCGGTACGTTTAACGCAGAAAACGGGCCTACCTACCTCAGGCATTAATGTGGGCTTGGATACCCACCCGCTACTTACCTTCGTCACCTTCAGGGCCTCGATCTGTCATCACCAGATCGGGGCCTTTTTGTTGCGAAATTCGCAAATAGCGAACTTCGTTATAGGTCCCGCCGATATACGCGTCACGTATTATCGCGGCCGCTGTTCAAGTAATTTGAATGTTCGCGATAAAAATGTCCGTTTAAAATCAAAGTCTTAGATATAGTGTAACTGTCAATGGCGATACTGTGTGTATCAGATGCACATTTGCGACTCGTTTGCAAATTGCAAACATGCATCGAAATACTCAGTTAGGCCGGTCGTTGACAGGGCGGGGGCCGCCCCCTAAAAACCCCGCTCTTTCCGGCCCCCAATGGGCCTTTTCGGAGCCTGACGTCATGAAGCGCACCTATCAGCCGAGCAAACTGGTTCGCAAGCGCCGCCATGGCTTCCGTTCGCGCATGGCGACCGCCGGCGGCCGCAAGGTCCTGAACCGCCGCCGCTCCAGCGGCCGCAAGAAGCTGTCGGCCTGATAGCCGAACCGGGCGCCCCAGGGACGCCTTCTCGATTGGATCATCTGAAGAAACGTGCCGACTTTCTGCGAGCGGCGCGGGGAATCCGCCGCGTCGAAGGCGCCGTCACTTTGGAAACCTGCCCCACGCCGGAACCTGACGCGCTTCCCGGGCGTCTGCGCATCGGCTTCACTGCCAGCAAGAAGATCGGCAATGCCGTGGCCCGCAACCGCGCCAAGCGCCGGCTGCGTGCTGCTGCGTCGCAAGTCCTGCCCCTTTTGGGACGGGTGGGCCATGACTATGTTCTGGTCGCGCGCGGCACCTGCGTGGCGCGTCCGTTCCCGGCCCTGTTGTCCGACATCACCACGGCCCTGAAGGCGGCGCACAAGAAGCTGGACGCGAATACCGGAGAGGGTCATGCGTAAATTCGCCATCGCGCTGTTGTCCGCGCCGATCCGCGTCTATCGCGCGGTGATCTCGCCCATGCTGCCGAACGCGTGCCGCTTCACCCCCAGCTGCTCGGTCTATGCGCTGGAAGCCCTGGCGCATCATGGCCCCGTCAAGGGCGTGTGGCTTACCATCCGGCGCCTGTCGCGCTGTCATCCCATCACCTGGCTCGGCGGTTCGTCGGGCTTTGATCCTGTTCCCAAGCGCCAAATTCAGCGGACCCCATGAACAACAACAAGAACGTCTTTGTGGCCATCTTCCTGGCGGCGGCGGTGCTGTTCGTCTGGCAGTATTTTGTCGCCACCCCGTCGATGAAGGCGGAGCAGGCGCGCCAGGCCGCGCTGACGCATCAGGAAAAGACCAAGCCCGCCTCCGCGCCGGTGCTGCCGGGCATCGCCACCGGCACCAGTCATCTCAGCCGCGAAGCGGCGTTGAAGGTCGGCGGCAAGCGGGTGGTGATCGACACCCCGATGGTGGACGGCTCGCTGCTGCTGAAAGGCGCGCGCCTGGATGACCTTCGCCTGAAGAACTACCACGACACGGTGAATCCCAAGTCGCCGGAGATCGTGCTGCTGGCGCCCAAGAGCACCAACTATCCCTATTCGGCGACCTTCGGCTGGGTCGGCGCGGCCAATATGCCCGGCGACAACAGCCAGTGGACGCAAGTCGGCGAGGGCACCCTGTCGCCCGGCCATCCGGTGACCCTGACCTGGGACAATGGCCATGGCCTGGTCTTCACCCGCGTCATCGCCATCGACAACCAGTATATGTTCACCGTCGCCGACAGTGTCGCCAACAAGAGCGGCGCCCCGGCCAAGCTCTATCCCTATGGCGTGGTGGAACGCCAGGGCATCCAGGCGGATGAAGCCAGCATGTACCTGCATGTCGGCTTTGTCGGCGTCGCCAACGGCAGCGAAGTGGACGCCAAGTACAGCGACTTCAAGGAGGCCGGCACCCCGGCCAAGACCTTCTCCTCCACCGGCGGCTGGGTGGGCATCACCGACAAATACTGGATGGCGGCGGTGGTGCCGCCCCAGGGCGAAAATTTCAACGGCGGGTATCTGGGCACCAAGACCGCTGCCGGCGTGGACGCCTATCAGGCCAATTACCGCCTGGGCGCGCGCAACATCGCGCCCGGCGCATCGGCCAGTGTCACCCACCGCCTGTTCGCCGGCGCCAAGGTGGTGAGCATCCTGCGCGGCTATGAGAACAGCCAGAAGATCGTGCATTTCGACAATGCGGTGGACTGGGGCTGGTTCTGGTTCCTCACCCGGCCTTTCTTCTGGGTGCTGGACGAGTTCAACAAGCTGTTCGGCAATTTCGGCCTGGCCATTCTGGGCCTGACCGTGATCGTCAAGCTGGTGATGTTCCCGCTGGCCAATGCGGGTTTCCGCTCCATGAGCCGGATGAAGAAGCTTCAGCCGCAGATGGAAGAGATCAAGAAGAAGCACAAGGACGACGAGCCCCAGAAGCTGCAGATGGCCATGATGGAGCTGTACAAGCGCGAGAAGGTGAATCCGGTCTCGGGCTGCGTGCCGATCCTGCTGACCATTCCGGTGTTCATCGCGCTCTACAAGGTGCTGTTCGTCACCATCGAAATGCGGCACGCGCCCTTCTATGGCTGGATCCACGACCTGTCGGCGCCAGATCCGTCATCCTTGCTGAACCTGTTTGGATTGATCCCCTACAATCCTCACGCATTTATCGCATCGATTTCCCATACGCCCTTCGCCATCGTGGGGACGATCATGGGCTTTTTGTCCGTCGGCATCTGGCCGATCCTGATGGGCATCACCCAATGGGTGCAGACCAAGCTCAACCCGCCGCCGGCCGATCCGATCCAGGCCAAGATGTTCGCCTTCATGCCGGTGATCTTCACCTTCATGTTCGCGACCTTCCCGGCGGGGCTGGTGATCTATTACGCCTGGAACAACCTGCTGACGGTGATCCAGCAATATATCATCATGAAGCGCGAAGGCGCCGATGTGCACCTGTTCGGCGACGGCAAGCCCAAGCCTGACAAGAAGCACGTCAAGAAGCTGAAAGCCGCCAATGACTGACAAGGACAGCAGCGCTGCTGAAGAAGCCGCGCGCAAGCTGTTCGCGGGTCCGTGCGATTTCATCTGGGGCGCGACCAGCGCCGACGCACTGCCGCCGGAAAAGCTGGTCGAGGTCGCCTTTGTCGGCCGCTCCAATGCCGGCAAGTCCAGCCTGGTGAACGCCCTGACGGGGCGCAAATCCCTGGCGCGGGTGTCCCAGACACCCGGCGCCACCCGCCAGATCAACTTCTTCAACCTGGGCGAGAAGCTGATGCTGGTGGATCTGCCCGGTTATGGCTTCGCCAAGCGCTCCAAGACCGAAGCCCAGGCCTGGCAGGAGATGATCTTTGCCTACTTGCGCGGCCGGGCGCGGCTGCGGCGCGTGGCGCTGCTGATCGATGCGCGGCGCGGGCCGATGGATACCGACATCCAGGTGATGGACCTGCTCGACCGGGCCGCGGTGTCCTATGGTCTGGTGCTCACCAAGATCGACGAACTCAAGGCCGCCGACCGTCCCAGGGCGCTTTCCGGCGCTGCCGCCGAGGCCGCCAAGCACACCGCCGCACTGGCGCAGGTTCAGGTGACCAGCGCCCTGACCGGCGAAGGCATACCGGACTTGCGCACCCACCTTGCGGCCCTGTCCCAGTAAAGACGCAATAAAAGGTTGGGAAGCAGGCCCTGCCGCGCTATAACGCGCCGCTTTTTGCCCCGGCGCGCGCAGGCGCGTCATTTTTGAACAGGCGCCGCCATGGCCGGATCCTCCGACGAACCCGAAGACCGCGACCTGCGGACCCTGGCGCGTTGGCGTTCGACCGGCCGGGTGCTAGTCGAGGCGCTGCCCTACATTCTCAAATACGACCAGAAGACCATCGTGGTGAAGTATGGCGGCAACGCCATGAGCGACACCGGCGCGCGCGATTTCTCGCAGGACATCGTCCTGATGAAGCAGACCGGCATCGATCCGGTGGTGGTGCATGGCGGCGGTCCCCAGATCGGGGCGATGCTCAAGAAGCTGAACATCAACTCGACCTTCATCGACGGGCTGCGCGTCACCGACGAAGCCGCCGTCGAGGTGGTGGAAATGGTGCTGGCTGGCTCGATCAACAAGCAGATCGTCACCGGCATCAATGCCGCGGGCGGTCGCGCCGTGGGCCTGTCGGGCAAGGACGGCAATCTGGTGATCGCCCGCAAGCTGGCGATGACCCGCACCAATCCCGAGACCGGCAAGAAAGAAGCAGTAGACCTGGGCTTTGTCGGCGAGCCGGAAAAGGTCAATCCCGAAGTGCTGCACGCCATCATGAAGTCCGAAACCATTCCGGTTATCGCGCCCATCGGCGTGGGCACCAAGGGCGAGACCTTCAATATCAATGCCGACACCGTGGCGGGCGCCATCTCCTGCGCCCTGAATGCCGAGCGGCTGGTGCTGCTTACTGATGTCGAAGGCGTTCTGGACCAGGATAAAAAGCTGATCCCGCGCCTGACGGTGCGCGAAGCGCGCGCGTTGATCGCCGACGGCACCATTTCGGGCGGCATGATACCCAAGATCCAGACCGCCATCGATGCGGTGGAAGGCGGCGTGCATGCCGCCGTCATCCTGGACGGGCGCATTCCCCATGTGCTGCTGCTGGAGCTCTTCACCGAGCATGGCGCGGGCACCCTGATCACCGCCGAATGAAGCTACGGCTGCTGTTGGCCGCTTTAGTTTGCATCCTTGCCGCCACGCCGGCAGAGGCTGCGCTGACCCTGTGCAATCGCACCAGCTACATCCTGTATGCCGCGACCTCGGCAATCCAGAGCCCGCGCAGCCAGACCCAGGGCTGGACCCGCATCACCCCGGGCGAGTGCCAGCTGGCGCGCAAGGAGCCGCTGACCGCGGAGACCTACCTGGTGCATGCCCGCACCAGCCTCGCGCATTCGGGCCCCGCGCGCGCCTGGGGCGGCGCCTATCCGGTCTGCGTCAAGGACGCGAACTTCTCCACCGCCCAGGGCGTCACCCAGCCCTATTGCACCGCCGAAGATACCTTCGCCCTGCCCTTCGCGCCCTTGGACAATCGCGGCAAGAGCGTCTGGACCATGAATTTCGACGAACAGCCCGCCATGAGCGCCACGCAAGCGCAGCTGGCCGGGGTCAAGCGCCTGCTGAAAGACAATGGCTATAAAATCGATCGTATCGACAGCAAGCCGGACAAGACGACCGGGGCTGCGCTCCAGGATTTCCGCAAGCGCATGAAATTCGCCGTCACGGCCGGCAATACCGAACTGTTCGACACCCTGGAACGCGAGGCGCGCAAGAAAATCGCCCCTGCCGGCTATACGGCCTGCAACGAGACGCGCGATGTGCTGCTGCTGGCGTTGGGCCAGATCGAAAGCGGCAAGCCGGTGTCACGCGGCTGGTGGACGGTGCCGCCGGGCGCTTGTGCCAAGGCGGTGACCACGTCCCTGAACACCGACGCGGTTTACCTGCTGGCGCTGCGCAAGAGCGGCGGCACCGTGGTGAGCGGGGGAATGCATTTCTGCACCACGGCTGCGGCGTTCGAGATCAGGGGCGCCGACAATTGCAGCGGGCGCGGTCTGACGGACTCAGGTTTCGCCGCCACGCCGACCAAGGGCGTCAGCGGTTATGTCGCGCATATCGGCCCGGCAGGGCTTAAAAGATAACCCCTCCGGCCTTCGCATCTTCGCTCGCGCGGAAGCGCTCGCGATGCTACGGCCACCTCCCCTTTTGAAGCGCGCTGCGCGCGCAAAGGGGAGGCTACGCGTTGATGTTGAAATAGTTGAGATGCCAGCGCATCTCTTCCTTGGTGAGCGGAAAGCCCACCCCGCCCCGCCCCGGCAGAATATCGCGCGTCGGCAATTTCATGATGAAGGTCTGGATCTTGAACGCCACCCGCATGGACATGTGGCTGTGCCAGACCAGCGACACGATCGGCTTGGCGCTACTGGCGGACAGGATCCGTTTCACCGTCTGCTCATCGATATGGGCGAGCTGGGCGAGCGCAGCCGCCACCACCTCACGCTGACCTGCCTGCGCCGCCTGCTCCACGAATACACTGTCCAGCCGGCTTTCCTGTTTTGCCGCCGCCACGGTTTCGGCTGGCGAAACCGCCCCGACTTCCCGCAGGGGTTCTGCCAGGCGCGCCCGCAATTCGCGGTTCAGGTGAATGCGCGTGGCATCAGACAGATCGTTGCGCGCCGCCAGCCGCTCCAGGATGGAAGCACCCACCAGGCTGCCGATGCGGCGGATGGCGCGCGCCGACAGATCGGCACGCAGCGCCAGCGGCATGTGCCAGGCACTGATTTCCTCCGCCTGGTCCAGGATGCGGTCCATCGTGTCCTTGCGGATTTTCGCATCGGGATTGACCAAAAGAGCTGCGACCGCCGAAACATCCAGCGATTGCACCAGCCGGTCGCTCACCGGTTCGCTCACCGGCTTGCGGCGGGCGATGGCGGTCAGCACCTGTTGCACCTGGCCGCAGGCGATGATCTCGATCAGGTCGGCGTCCGACAGCAGCGGGGAATATTGCAGGATGGGCGCCGCCACCACGCTGTTCAGATCGCCGGCCAGCCGCAGCACCACATCCCTGGGGATGCAAGTCAGGCTCTTGATCTCTTCGGCCAGGATGGCGCGGACCCGCACCGCCGCATCGCGCGCCAAGCATTCCAGCGTCTCGATGGTCAGCGCAAAGACGTGGCCGCTTTCGCGTTCTGACAGCCCCGGCATCAGGCGCGCGATCTTGGCCGCCAGTTCGGCGCGCACATCTTCATTCTCGTCATCGGCCAGGATGCGGTTGGTGACGGCGGGTGATGCCGGATTGGCGGCTACGGCGGCGCGCGTGGCCGGCGCCGCATGGGTGGCCAGATAATGCAGCACATCGGGACCGGCATCGGTGCGGGCCGCAAGCTCGGTGGCGCCGCCCGGTGTGGCGGTGCGAATATCCAGAATATCCAGCGCGTCGCGCGGGTTCAGGCCGGATTTGCCGGAGCGTTCAATGGGTGCGCGCTGGTCCATACGTTCCCTGTTTTCCCGCCCCCGGGGCCAGCCGCCATTGTACGCCTGGTGCTTTAACAGCCCTTAAACAGGCATGGTGGACATACGTTAACGGTGCTTGCGGAAGGCCGCCGCCCGCGCCATGTTCCGGCCCATGGGAAGCGCCGTACAAGCGGAAAAAGACAGGCAGACGCCCGGTCCCGGGCCCGATTTCCGTCATGTGACGGAATGGATTTTTGACCTGGACAACACCCTGTACCGCGCCGACAACGGCATCTTCGCCCAGATCGAGGCGCGCATGACCGACTATGTCATGGCCTTCCTGAAACTACCGCGCGAGGACGCCTATGCGCGGCAGAAGGATCTGTATCGCCGCCACGGCACCACCCTGAACGGCCTGATGCGCGAGCATGGCGCGACGCCGGACGAATATCTGCACTATGTCCATGATATCGACCTGTCGGACCTGGGGCCCGATGCACCGCTGACGGCGGCGCTGGAAAAATTGCCGGGCCGGCGTTTTGTCTTCACCAATGGCTGCCGCGATCATGCCGCGCGCATCCTGGACCGGCTGGGCATGACGCACCTGTTCGCCGATGTCTGGGACATTCGCACCATGGGCTTTGCGCCCAAACCCGAAGCCCCTGCTTATGAAAGCGTGGTGGCGGCCGGTGGCGTGGCGTGCCAGAACGCCGCCATGTTCGACGATATCGCCCGCAACCTGGTCCCGGCGCGCAAGCTGGGCATGACCACGGTATGGCTAAAAAGTGATTCACCCTGGGGCAAGCATGGCCCCTTGATGGACGTCGCCACCGGCGACATAGATCACGAGACCGACAATCTGACCCAGTTTCTGCAAAGCATCAGGATTTGACCATGAGTGACTTGAGCGCCGCCATTACCGCCGCCTGGGACAAGCGCGAAAGCTTGAATGTGTCGTCCAGGGGCGCCGAACGCGATGCCGTGGAAGCGGCGCTGGACGGACTGGACAGCGGCGAATTGCGGGTGGCCGAGAAGATCGGCGGCGAATGGAAAGTGCATGAATGGCTGAAGAAGGCCGTACTGCTGTCTTTCCGTCTGAACGATATGAAGCTGATTTCCGGCGCGCCCGGTGAAGCGGTGTGGTGGGACAAGGTGGATTCCAAGTTTTTGGGCTGGGATGAAGCGCGGTTTCGCGCCGCCGGTTTCCGCGCCGTGCCCGGCGCCATCGTGCGCCGCAGCGCCTTCATCGCCAAGGGCGCGGTATTGCTGCCGTCTTTCGTCAATGTCGGCGCCCGCGTCGGCGAAGGCACCATGATCGATACCTGGGCGACGGTCGGTTCTTGCGCCCAGGTCGGCGCAAACTGCCATATCTCGGGCGGCGCCGGTCTTGGCGGCGTGCTGGAGCCGTTGCAGGCGGCGCCCACCATCATCGAGGACAATTGCTTCATCGGAGCCCGCGCCGAAGTGGCCGAAGGTGTGATCGTGGGCGAAGGCAGCGTGCTGTCCATGGGCGTGTACCTGTCGGGCTCCACCAAGATCGTGGACCGCGCCACCGGCGAAATTCATCTGGGCAAGGTGCCGCCCTATTCGGTGGTGGTGTCGGGCTCCATGCCGTCGGGCAATGGTCCCAATCTTTACTGCGCCGTGATCGTCAAGCGGGTGGACGAGAAGACCCGTGCCAAGACCTCGATCAACGAATTGCTGCGCGATTAACATGGCAACCGAAATCGACGCGCTGGCGCTGGCCCAGGCCCTGATCCGGCGTCCTTCCGTGACGCCCAAGGATGCGGGTGCGCTCGACGTGCTGGAAGCGGTGCTGAAGGATATCGGCTTCACCACGCATCGGTTGCCGTTCGGCGATATCGACAATCTCTATGCCCGGCTGGGCGATGCCAGCCCGCATTTCTGCTTTGCCGGCCACACCGATGTGGTGCCGGTGGGCGAAGGCTGGAACGCCGATCCCTTCGCCGCCGAGGTGAAGGACGGCATGCTTTATGGCCGCGGCGCCGCCGACATGAAGTCGGCCATCGCCGCCTTTGTCTCAGCCGCTGCCCGCATCGGCGCACCGAAAGGTTCGATCAGCCTTCTGATCACAGGCGACGAGGAAGGCGTGGCGGTCAACGGTACCGTCAAGCTGCTGGAATGGCTCAAGGCGCGCGGCGAAACGATCGACCATTGCGTGGTGGGCGAACCGACCTCGGTGGGCCAGGCCGGCGACACGTTGAAGATCGGCCGCCGCGGTTCGATCAATTTCAAGGTGACCGTCACCGGCGTGCAGGGCCATGTCGGCTATCCGCAAAATGCCAAGAACCCCATTCCGGTGCTGGCCGAGCTGGTGACCCAGCTGGCCGCGCACAAGCTGGACAAGGGCAACGACCATTTCGATCCTTCGACCCTGGCCTTCACCTCCATGGATGTCGGCAACGACACCACCAACGTTATTCCGGGCGAGGCGCGCGCGGCTTTCAACATCCGCTTCAACGACAAGCATACGCCCGACAGCCTGATCAACTGGGTGCAGGACCGCAGCCAGCGCATCGCCCAGGAATCGGGCTGCGCCATCACCGTGACCTCCCAGACCAGCGGCGTGTCCTTCCTGACCGCGCCGGGCAAGTTCACCCAGCTGGTGAGCGACACGGTGTCGTCGGTTACCGGTCAGTCGCCGTTCTTTTCGACCAGCGGCGGCACGTCCGACGCGCGCTTCATCAAGGATATCTGCCCGGTAGTGGAACTGGGCCTGGCGGGCGGTACCATGCACAAGGCCGATGAATGCGTGCCGGTGGCCGAGATCGCCGCCCTGACCAATATCTATGAAGCGCTTTTGAAAGCGTACTTCGCAAAGCCGCCGCTTTAGCCGGCCCTGGCCTTGTCGATGGCCGCCACGTCAATCTTCTGCATGGTCATCATCGCCTCGAAGGCGCGCTTGGCTTCATCCCCGCCGGCTGCCATCGCCTCGGTCAAGGTCCGCGGCGTGATCTGCCAGGAGATGCCCCACTTGTCCTTGCACCAGCCGCAATCGCTCTCCTTGCCGCCATTGCCGACAATGGCGTCCCAGTAGCGGTCGGTTTCTTCCTGGTCGTCGGTGGCGATCTGGAAGGAGAAAGCCTCGGTATGGGTGAAGATCGGGCCGCCATTCAGGCCCATGCAAGGAATGCCGGCGACGGTGAAGTTGACAACCAGAACATCGCCGGCCTTGCCCATGGGGTAATCGCTGGGGGCGCGGTTCACCGCATCCACGGAGCTGTTGGGGAATGTCTTGGCATAGAAATTGGCCGCCGCTTCGGCGTCCTTGTCATACCAGATGCAGATCGTGTTCTTGGCAATGGCCATGAGGCGTCCTTTCGCTTTTACATTCGGGATTTGGCGATCATGCTCAGGGCCAAATCCGTCTAAAAGACGGCCGGCAGCCCGCCGATCCGACACGGACATAATCTTTTTTGCGGTTCCGCCATCCCGCTGACAGTCCGTCAATCGCCCGGATAACCCACCCGCACCAGATACAGCCCGTCCGGCGGCGAAACAGGTCCGCAGGCGCTGCGATCGCGCGCCTCCAGCGCGGCCTTCAGGTCTTTGGGCTGCCACTTGCCCTCGCCCACCAGTTTCAGGGAACCAGCGAAAGAGCGGATCTGGTGATGCAGGAAGGATCGCGCCGAGGCTGCAATATGGATTTCGTCGGCGCGGCGGCTGACATCCAGGCGATCCAACGTCTTGACCGGCGATTGCGCCTGGCATTCGGCGGCGCGGAAGGTGGTGAAGTCATGCTGACCGACAAGATATTGCGCCGCCGCCTGCATGGCATGCGAATCCAGCCGGTGCGAGACATGCCACACCCGCCCCTCTTCCAGCGCAGGCGGGCTGCGGCGGTTGAGAATGCGGAACAGGTAATGGCGCGAGGTGGCCGAGAAGCGGGCGTGGAATTCACTGTCGACGGCCTCAGCATCCAGCACGACGATGGGCGCCGGCCGCAGATGATAATTCAGCGCGTCGCGCACCTTGCCGGCCTCGAAGCTTTTTTCCAGGTCGAAATGCGCCACCTGCCCCAGGGCATGCACCCCGGCATCGGTGCGGCCGGCACCGGTCACCGTGACGCGTTCGGTGGACAATTTCTCGATGGCGTCTTCCAGCGCGCCTTGGATCGAAGCGCCTTCGGCCTGGCGCTGCCAACCGACAAAGGGCCCGCCGTCATATTCGATGGTGAGCCGGTAGCGCGGCATCAGACGAGCTGGGTGCCGGCCGGCACCGCAAAGCCCTTGAGCAGTGCATCGGCATCCATCGCCTTGCCGCCGGCGCGCTGTACCTTGCGCAGGCGCACCGCACCACCGCCGCAGGCCACGGTCAGCGCGTCATCCAAGGTGATGCCGGGACGACCATTGCCGGCGGCGGGTTCGGCATACAGCACCTTCAGCCGTTCGCCATTCACTTCGGTCCAGGCGCCGGGAAAAGGCGACAGGCCGCGGACATGGCAATCCACTTCGTGAGCGCTTCCGGTCCAGTCGATGCGCGCTTCTTCCTTCAGGATTTTCTTGGCGTAAGTCACACCGTCATCGCTTTGCGCTTGCGGTGTCACGCCGCCACGTTCCAGCGCGCCCAGCGCCCGCACCATCAGGTCGGCGCCCAGTCGTGACAATTCGCTGGTCAGTTCGCCGCTGGTCCTGCGGCCGACCGGTATGCGTTCGGCCATCAGCACCGGGCCGGTATCCAGCCCCTCTTCCATCTGCATCACCATCACGCCCGTTTCGGCGTCACCCGCCATGACCGCGCGCTGGATGGGCGCCGCACCACGCCAGCGTGGCAACAGTGAGCCATGCAGGTTGAAGCAACCCAGTTTGGGCGCATCCAGAATGGGCTTGGGCAAAAGCAGGCCATAAGCCACGACAATCGCGGCATCGAGATTGAGAGCAGCGAATTCTTCCTGCTCAGCCGCGCCTTTCAGCGACAGCGGCGTGCGCACCGGCAGCTTGGCGGATTCAGCAAACTTTTGAACCGGGCCCGGCTCCAGCGCCATGCCGCGTCCCTTGGGGCGCGGGGGTTGGGAATAGACGCAGGCGATGTCGTGACCCTGGGCGATCAGTTCGGCAAGCGTGGGCACCGCGAACTCCGGTGTGCCCATGAATGCCAATCGCAAGGTCATGCGATCAGGCGGTTTCTTTGAGTTTCTTGGCCTTGGTGAGCTTCCTGACCGCGATGCTCTTTTTCAGGCGCGACAGGTGATCGATGAACAGCACACCGTTCAGGTGGTCCATCTCATGTTGCAGGCAGGTGGCCAGCAAGCCATCGGCTTCCAGGGTCTGCTTCTTGCCATTGCGGTCCAGATACTCCGCCTTGATGCGGGCCGGGCGTTCGACATCGTCCCAGATCTCCGGCACCGACAGGCAGCCTTCCTCGAACACCGCCGTCTCGTCGGACGCCCAGGTGATCTTGGGGTTGATATAGGCCACCGGGTTCTTCTTGCCGTCCTTCTGGTCCAGGTCGATCACCAGCACGCGCTTGGCCACCCCGATCTGGATGGCAGCCAGGCCGATGCCATCGGCGGCGTACATGCTCTCGGCCATGTCATCGACCAGGGTGCGAATCTCGTCGGTCACGGCATCCACATCGGTGGACACCGCTTGGAGGCGCGGATCAGGGGCGGTTAGAATGGGGCGCACGGTCATGGGCTGGAAATAGGCGCTCATGCCAATTGGGTCAAGGATTCATGGAATTAGCGCTGATTATACTGGCGATTGCCGTGCTGGCGGCCGCCGCCATCCTGGCCTTTGCACGGCGCGCGCCCGCGCCCCTACCCGATTCCCGGCTGGATGCGGTGTTGTCCGGCCAGGGCGACATTGCCGGCCAGTTCAAGGCCGCCATCCAGGCCCAGGCGGAACTGCAGCGCACCCTGGACGAGCGTATCGCGGCGCTGGACAAGCGGCTGGGCGAGAACCTGACCGACAGCGCCACCAAGACCGCCGCCAGCATCGCCGGCATCGGCGAGCGGCTGGTGGTGATCGACGAAGCGCAGAAGAACATCTCGGCCTTGTCGGGACACGTCGTGTCCCTGCAACAGGTCCTGTCCAACAAGCAGTCGCGCGGCGCCTTCGGCCAGGCCCAGATGGAAGAGATCGTGCGCGATGGCTTGCCGTCCACGCTTTACGACTTCCAGTTCACCCTTTCCAACCGCAACCGGCCCGACTGCATCATCCGCATGCCCGGCAACGCGGCGGTGCTGGTGATCGATTCCAAGTTTCCGCTGGAAGGCTTCGAGGGCATCCGCCGCGCCGCGACGGAGGAAGACAAGAAAATCGCCTTCGCCCAGGTACGCGCCACCGTCGCCAAGCATGTTGCCGATATCGCCGAAAAATATCTGATCCCCGGCGAGGTGCAGACCCCGGCCATCATGTTCGTGCCGTCGGAATCCATCTATGCCGATCTGCATGACGGCTTTTCCGACGTGATCCAGAAGGCGCATCGCGCCAATGTCATTGTGGTGTCGCCCAACATCCTGATGCTGGCGATCAACACCATCCAGACGGTGATGAAGGATGCGCGCATGCGCGAACAGGCCGATCTGATCCGCAAGGAAGTGGGCGTGCTGCTGAACGATGTGCGGCTGTTGAGCGACCGGGTGAGCAAGCTGCAAAGCCATTTCAACCAGGCCGATGCCGACATCAAGAATATCCTGATATCGACCTCCAAGATCACCGGCCGTGCGGAACGGATCGAAAAGGTCGAACTGGCCCCGCCCCAACCACTATTGAAAGACCAGTAGTGGCAAACGAAGACGAGAAAAGCCCTCTAGAGGAAATTGTGAATGTCCTAAATCGACGCGGCCACGCACAGATGTTCGCGAGAGGCGGCCCCATTACAAAAGGAATGGTGGAGACCGGCGTTGCGCAAGAGTGGGCAACATCAATGCAAGGCGAGTTTGGCGTAGCGATCTCTGAGATAAGACAATCCCTCTCCGACCCTCCTGATTGCTATGTCACAATTTCATCCGAAACTGTCAGCGTGGAAATTACAGAGTTAGTAAATGGCGAGATTCTCAAACAAATAAGCCAAGGAAAAAGAGTCAGCTCCCTCTTCCAACAGCAGCAATGGAATCTCGGAAGTTTTTCCGACGCGATAAACAAGCGGCTGGATGAAAAATCAGAAAACTATCGAAGGAACAAAGCATCGGTAGATGTGATCGTTATTCATACCGATGAAGACTATCTATCGCCTTTTGATATTTCTCGTTGGTTGGCTGAACTTAAATTTACGCCCCGCGAGAACATTCAGAATGCATACCTCTTGCGGACGTACATTCCCAACTTTCGCGACTGGTGGCCTATATTTAAACTCTATGGAACGCTCGCCTAGAGAGATCGCCGAGCCTTAAAAGCAGCGGACAAAGTACCTTCATCCAGATAATCGAGCTCACCGCCCACCGGCACGCCATGGGCCAGCCGTGTGACCTTCATGTCGCCCAACAGGTCCATCAGGTAATGCGCCGTGGTCTGGCCTTCGACCGTGGCATTCATCGCCAAAATCACTTCTTCGATGCCTTTTACGCGCTCCAGCAGGCCGCCGACATTCAGCCGGTCCGGCGTCACGCCATCCAGCGCCGACAGCGCCCCGCCCAGCACATGATAGCGGCCGCGGAACACCCCCGCCCGCTCCAGCGCCCACAGGTCGGCGACATCTTCCACCACGCACAGGATATGCGGATCGCGGCGAGTGTCGCTGCAGATGGCGCAAGGGCTTTGGGTATCGAGATTGCCGCACACCGCGCAGGTCAGAATGGCGTCGGCCGCTTCGCGCAAGGACGCGGCCAGCGGTTCCAGCAAGGTGTCGCGCTTTTTCAGGAGCGCCAGCGCCGCGCGCCGGGCCGAACGCGGTCCAAGGCCGGGCAATTTGGACAGCAGCTGAATCAGCCGCTCGATTTCCGAGCCGATGGCCGCCATCAGGAGTCGGAATCGGGCATGGCGGGCGCGATATCCTCAGCTGCCACATCGCGCACCGCGACGATTTCGGCGCCGGGAAAACGGTCCAGCACGGCGCGCACCATCGGCTCCTGCGCCACCGCTTCAAAGCGCGCCGTCTTGGCCGATTGTTTCTGCTCGGCCAAAGTGGGCGCGCCGCCCTGGCTGGCGATGGACACGGCCCAGCGTTCGCCGGTCCAGTCGCGCAGTTTCTGCTGCAGGTCGCCCGCAAGCGTGCGCGGCGCGCGGGCATGGGGGCGAAACTCGATGCGGCCCGGCTCCAGATGTACCAGGTGCACGTAATTCTCCAGCGCCACGCGCAGGATGGGCGCGTTGTTGGCGGCCGCCAGGGCGACCATGCCTTCCAGATTGCGGATGGACGCGCTGGGCGCGCCTTCGGGCTGCGGCTGCGGCGCACGCATGGCGCTGCCCGAGGCAACCGGCGCACGAGGCGATGACGATGGCGCAGGCGCGGCTCCGCGCGGCGCAGGCACCGCCCCGCCATCGAGCAGATCCTTGACCAGCTTGTCGGTAGGCGGCAGTTCGGCGGCATAGGACAGCCGGATCAGCGCCATCTCGCAGGCCGATATGGGGCGGGTGGCGTCGCGCACTTCGAACAGGCCCTTGAGCAATATCTGCCAGGCGCGCGTCAACGCCGCGACGGACAGCTTGGCGGCCAGTTCGGCAGCGCGCTTGGCTTCGCCCGAGCCGCCGTCAAAGAAACCTTGCGCCGCGGGCGCGACCTTCAACCGTGTCAGGAAATGGGTGGTCTCCAGCAGGTCCTGCATCACCGCCAGCGGATCGGCGCCGGCGTCATACAGGCCGCCCAGGTCGGTCAGGGCTTCGGCAATCTTGCCGCCCATCAGCTTTTCAAAAATGTCGAGCACCCGGCCGCGATCGGCCAGGCCCAGCATCTGGCGCACCGTGTCGGCGGTGATCATGTCGCCTTCGCCATGCGCGATGGCCTGGTCCAGCAAGGACAGCGAGTCACGCGCGGAGCCTTCGGCGGCCCGCGCGATCAGCGCCAGGGCGCCTTCCTCGATCTTGACCTTTTCCTTTTCGGCCAGGGTCGCCAGATAGGCGGCCAGCTCGGCGCTGTCGATGCGGCGCAAATCGAAGCGCTGGCAGCGTGACAGCACCGTCACCGGAACCTTGCGGATCTCCGTGGTGGCGAAGACGAACTTCACGTGCGGCGGCGGCTCTTCCAGTGTCTTGAGCAGGCCGTTGAAGGCCTGCTTGGACAGCATGTGCACTTCGTCGATGATATAGACCTTGTAGCGGGCCGAAACCGGGGCATAGCGCACGCCTTCGATGATCTCGCGGATATCGTCGATGCCGGTGCGCGACGCGGCGTCCATTTCCTGAACGTCCACGTTGCGCGATTCCGAAATGGAAACGCAGGGCTCGCACACGCCGCAAGGCTGGATGGTGGGCTGGGTGTTCTTGCCGTCTGTCCCGATGCAGTTCAGGGCGCGGGCGATGATGCGCGCGGTGGTGGTTTTTCCCACCCCGCGCACGCCGGTCAGCATGAAGGCATGGGCGATGCGGCCTGTTGCAAAGGCGTTGGACAGGGTGCGCACCAGCGCTTCCTGCCCGATCAGGCCGGTGAAATCGGTGGGGCGGTATTTGCGCGCCAATACGCGATAGGGCTGTGCGGGCGCGGGGGTCTTGGCCATGGCGGGACTATAGCAAGCGCTTCCCATAACGGGGCGGTTTTTGCGCGCAAAATCTGGGGAAAGGTGGAAGCCGGCGACCCGCAGCAGATTCGGTATGGCTGCTACCTTCCGGTCCTGACCAGGTTAGCGAGTGCTACGTCCACCGACTTCCGGGCGGGGATATAGGATTTCCCGTGGAAAAATGCGAGTCGTGGCGCATGAGCCCCATGGCATTTTCCGGCAATCCCCTGGACCGGGCCAGTTACCACCGTGCCGATGCCGCCTGGCTGGCGGCGCAGGCGGCCAGGGGCCTGTTCCTGCCCTTCTGGCAGAACCGGCCTTTCGTGGTTTCAGATCGCGCGGGGTTCCTGCCCTGGCGGGGCGCATGGGACGACGCACCATCCGTGTTTCTGGGACTGGACGGCGATCAGCCGCTGTTTGCCGTCGATCTGGCGGGGGAAAATGAACCGCAACTGGACGGCGGCGCGTTCCAGGAAATGCGCCCTGCCGCCTTCGTCCTGCCGGCGCGCGACACCGCCATTGCCGGCCAGGCCAAGGCGTTGCTGGACTGGCACAAGCGCCACGGCTTCTGCCCCAACTGCGGAACGGCCACGCAGATGTGCGATGGCGGGTATCGCCGCACCTGTCCCAGCTGCGGCGCCGAACATTTTCCCCGCACCGATCCGGTGGTGATCATGCTGCCAATTTTCGGCGACGAATGCCTGGTGGGCCGCAACCAGCGTTTTCCGCCCCAGCTTTATTCGGCCTTTGCCGGTTTCGTGGAGCCGGGCGAGAACATGGAAGAAGCGGTGCGCCGCGAATTGCGCGAGGAAGTGAACCTGAAGGCGGGCGCGGTCACCTATCACGCCACCCAGCCCTGGCCGTTTCCGTCATCCTTGATGCTGGGGTGTTATGCCCAGGCATTGAGCCGCGATTTTGCGATCGACCGCAACGAGATCGAAGACGCGCGCTGGCTGACAAAGGACGAGGTGCGCATGCGCCTGGCGGCCGGCATCGAAGATGACATGAAGCTGCCGGTTACCATCGCCATCGCCCATCACCTGCTGAAGGACTGGGCTGGGCGATGATGAGCTGACTACTTCTTCTTTTCCGCGCCGATGCCCTTGGCCGCGACCTGCAGCAGTGAACTGCTCACTTCCGCCAGCCGGTGCACGTCCACCACCATCTCCATGATGATCGAAACCTTGTTGTCGCCAAGCGGCGTGATGGAGGTGACCTTGACGGTACTGGCGGGCGTGCTCATGGGATGAACTGTATCCCAGCGTACAATTTTGGCAATGCTCCCGTGCCGACAGGCTCAGGGCATGTCTTCGCGGAAGGGCGATGCGGGATACACGCCCATCACCGACATCTTCGCGGTCTGGAATTCCAGTTCCTGCAGCGCCGCGGCCACGTTCGGCTCGTCGGGATGGCCCTGGATGTCGGCATAGAACTGGGTGGCGTTGAACGAACCGCCCAACTGGTAACTCTCCAGCTTGGTCATGTTCACGCCATTGGTGGCAAAAGCGCCCAGCGCCTTGTAGAGCGCGGCCGGCGCGTTCTTCACCTGGAAGATGAAGCTGGTCACCACCTTGCCCTTGTTGGGCGCGCGCTCGTCCTGGCGCGACATGATCAAAAAGCGCGTGGCGTTGTGATGCTCGTCTTCCACATCGGCCTGCAGGATCTTCAGGCCATAGAATTCCGCCGCCAGGGTGGACGCGATGGCCGCGGCGCTTTTGTCGCCCAGCTCAGCAATGTGCTTGGCCGAGCCCGCCGTGTCGTACCAGTTGTGCGCCACCAGCTTGCGGTTGCGCAGGATGGTGCGGCACTGGGCCAGCGCCGGCGCCTGGCTGTAGACGCTTTTGATGTCTTCCAAGGTCGCATCCTTCAGGCCCAGCAACTGGTGCCGGATGGGCAGGAAATGTTCGCCCACGATATGCAGGCCCGAATCCGGCAGCAGGTGATGGATATCGGCGATGCGGCCGATCAGCGAATTTTCCACCGGGATGATGACCAGATCGGTGTCGCCGGACTTGGCCGCCTCGATGGCGTCTTCGAAGGTGGGCTTGGGGATCGCGCTCGCATGCGGCACCGCTTCGCGCGCCGCCAGATTGGCATAGGCGCCCGGCTCGCCCTGGAAGGCGACACGCTTGGCATTGGCAATGGTCTTGATCACGACAGCAGCTTTCGGGCCCGTTCCAAATCGGCGGGAGTATCGACAGACAAGGGCGCTTCGTCCACACGCGCCACCGCAATGCTCATGCCCGCTTCCAGCGCCCGCAGCTGTTCCAGCTTCTCGCGGCTTTCCAGCGGCGATGGCGGCAGGGCGACAAAGCTTTCCAGCGCCTCACGGCGATACGCGTAAAGACCGACATGATGATAGAGCGTGCCCTCGCCGCCCGGCGCGGTGGTGCGGGTGAAATACAGCGCCCGGCCCAGCCGCTCATCGGCGTCCCAGGCCACCACCGCCTTGACCACGGCGGGGTTGGTTTCGTCGGCGGCATTGTCGATGGGCGCGGCCAGGGTGGCGATATCGGCGCCCGATTTGGCCAGGGCATCGACCACGGTCTTGAGCTGGCCCGGGTCCAGGGCCGGCAGGTCGCCCTGCAGGTTCACCACCACGTCATGCGCGCCTTTGGGGTCCACGGCCTTGAGGGCCGCCCAGATCCGGTCGGAGCCCGACGGCAGGTTTGGGTCGGTCAGGACCGCCCGGCCCCCCGCCTTTTCAACGCAAGCGACGATCTCTTCCTCGCCCGCCGCCACCACCACCGGCCCCAGGCCGGCGGCCATGGCCCGGGCCCAGACCCGCACGATCATGGGCTGGCCCGCGATATCGGCCAGCGGCTTGCCCGGCAGCCGCATCGAGGCCATCCGGGCGGGGATCAAAAGGACTGGGTTCATGACGGTTCCATCGCCTGCGCCTCTTTAGGCCGGGAATGGCGCTAAGGCCAGCTACCGCCTACAAATTATGCGACGCTTCGCCGCAATGACGTGAGGGCGGCGGCGGGTAATGTCGCCCCGTATTTTGCCGGGACCCACCCGGCTTTGGGGAGAGCCATGGATTCCTTCGAGTGGAACAAGATCATCGGTGCCGTTCTGGGCACGGCGATCTTCATCTTCGTCGTCCGCGTCGTGGCCGAGAACATCTATGAACCCGAAAAGCCGGAAAAGCCCGGCTATGTCGTGGAGGGTGTGGTCGAGACACCGGCCGGCGGCGGCGCTGCGGCGCCTGTTGCGGAAACCCTGCCCGATTGGGGCACCGAGCTGGCCAAGGCCGACATCGCCGCGGGCAAGGCGACTGTCGCCAAGTGCGAAGCTTGCCATGACGTCAGCCCCGCCAAGGCCGTCAAGATCGGACCGCCGCTGTTCGGCGTTGTGGACCGCGCCCGCGCCTCGATCGCCGGCTTCTCCTATTCGGGCGCCATGAAGGGCAAGCCGGGCAACTGGACCTATGACGAGCTGTTCAAGTTCATCAAGTCACCGCAGGCCGACATTCCCGGCACCAAGATGAGCTTCGCCGGTATTTCCAAGACCAGCGACCGCATCAACCTGATTGCCTTCCTGCGCAGCAATGCCGATGCGCCGGCCGCTATCCCTGCGCCCAAGCCCGCCGAAGCGCCTGCCGCTGCCGCTCCGGCCGCCGGCGCTGCTCCGGCTGCCGCCGATGGCGCGCCGGCCAAGGGTCCGAACGGTCCGGCCGCACCGCCGCCCGCGCCCAAGGCCAACTAACGAAACGTGGCAGGACTGTCGGGCAAGCCCAATGTCCTGTTCCTGTTGCCGCCGGGATGGGACGCGCTGAGCAAGGCGCTGTTCGGCCATGCCGCCTTCAACAGCTTCCTGCACGGCAAGGATCACTATGCGCCGCAGCAGATCGACTATTTCGTCGGCTTCCGTCCGCCGCACGGATTCCTCAAGGGCCTGCCGCGCCTGAAAGCGATCTTCTCGCTGGGCGCCGGCGTGGACGGTTTTCTGCGCGATCCGGAATTTCCCCGCCACCTGCCGGTGGTGCGTTTCGTGGACGAGACGCTGCAGCGGGAAATGGCGCAATACGTCACCATGCATGCCCTTATCGTGCACCGCCATCAGCGCGCCTTCGACGAAGCGCAAAAAGCGCATCTGTGGAAACAGCGCATGCTGTCGCGCGCCAGCCGTGACGTGCGCATCGGCATATTGGGCATGGGCGATATCGGCGCGGTGACGGCCGAACGCCTGCAGATGTTCGACTTCCAGGTGTTTGGCTGGAGCCGCAGCCGCAAGACGGTGCCCGGTGTCACCAGCTTCGCCGGCACGCAGGAATTGCCGCAATTCCTGGCCCAATGCGACATGATGGTGTGCATGCTGCCGCTGACCCCCGAAACCGAAGGCATCCTGAATGCCCAGCTGTTCGCGGGATTGCCGCAAGGCGCCTGGGTGATGAATGTGGGACGCGGCGGCCATTGCAACGAACAGGATCTGGTGGCGGCGCTGGACAGCGGCCATCTGGGCGGCGCGGTGCTGGATGTGTTCCAGACCGAGCCCCTGCCCGAAGACAATGTGCTGTGGAGCCATCCCAAGGTGACGGTGACGCCGCATATCGCCGGCATCACCGATCCGCGCAACGCATCGGCCTTTGTGGTGGATTGCGTCACGCGCGCCGAAACCGGCGCACCGTTCAAGAACGTCGTGGACTTGAACCGGGGCTACTGATGTCTGTTGCCAGCCGGATCAAGGATGCCGCGGCAGAGCTGTTCATCGGCGCCGAACGGCGCGGCGTGTTCCGCAAATTGCAAGCCTTTGAACGCGACCTCAGCGAATATCCCGAACTGGACATTCTGCGGCAGAATTATCCGCTGATCCGTGCCGAATGCGAGCGTCTGATCCACAGCCAGCTGCGCCTGCCCGGGATGGAAGAACTGACCAGCTATACCTCCGGCGGCATCCACCAGATCGCCTGGAAGAGTTTCATGTTCAAGTCCGGGGAATTCATCGAGGAAAATTGCGCGCTGGCGCCCAGGACCGCAGCGCTGCTGCGCGACATTCCCGGCATCTATACCGCCTTCTTCTCAGTGCTGGAGCCCGGTCAGCATATCAAGGCGCATTGGGGTTACTGGAAAGGCTTTGTCCGTTATCACCTGGGCGTGCTGATCCCGGGCAACAACCGCGACAACACGTGCTGGATCCGCATCAACCCCGAGGCGCAGGCGCGGGGCGGTGATCGCGCCCAGATCGAACAGGGCGAGAAATATTTCTGGCACGACGGCGAAGCGGTGCTGTTTGATGACACCTTCCTGCACGATGCCGCCAACAATGCCGATCAGGTCCGCGTGGTGCTGTTCCTGGACGTGGCGCGCAAGATGGTATGGCCGCTGGCGTTGCTGAACCGGCTGTTCCTGTGGATCGCGCACAAGGACAAGTCGGTGCGCGAGATTCGCGCCAACGCAAAGATCAAAGCCGCCCCCTAGAGGCGTCTGATCGACATCACCGGGCCGGCGATTTTTTCAATCCGCGCCACCGCCTCCGCCAAAGGCTCAATCGCCACCTGCATGTGATAAGCATTGGCATGTAGCAGGCGCGTTTCGTCCAGCATCACCCCCATATGGCCCTTCCAGAACACCAGATCGCCCCGCTGTGACGCCGCGCTGACCGGTTCGCCCAGCGCCTTCTCCATCATGTCGGTGTCGCGCGGCGCGGCCTTGCCCACCGCCTGCAGCGCGGTCTGGATCAGGCCCGAGCAGTCCAGCCCCGCCGCCGTCTTGCCGCCCCAGACATAGGGCACCCCGACAAAGCGTTCGGCAATCGCGACAAAATCCTTTTCCGCCAAAGGTTCGAGATGCCGCTGGTGGACATACTGGTATTCGCCGATCCGCACATAGTCGCCCTGGCGCTCCAGCACCGGAACGCGCGCATTCAGCGGGAGGAAATCCTGCACGGCGGTTTTCAGATCCGGCGCGGAAAAGACCGGCGCCATCAACACAGACACGGTGGCGTCAGTTGCAAAAAGCGGGCGCGCGCCGAGCTCAAAGATATATCCCACATAGTGATCGTTTTCCGCCTGTCCCCACAGCCAGTCGCCTTCTTCATAAACGGTGAAGACTTCGCCGAATAAAAGTTCGCTGTCCTGGGCAGATCCGAAAGTCGGCTCGACGCATAGCGCGGCGCGGCCCACGCCGATGGAATATTTGACGCCTTGCGCATAACGCGGCGCGTCCACCATGCCCTTGAGATGCGCCGCCGCCAGGTCGGGCCGTGCCGGTGTTACCCTCTTATCGGCCATAGCGTTCTTTCAGCAGGGTATAGATGGCCCGCGCGCCATTGGCTTCGCCGCCGATGGGACGCCCCGGCTTGGCGCGGTCGATCCAGGCGGGAATATCCAGATGCGCCCAGCTTTTGGTTTTGGACACAAAACGGTTCAGGAACAGGGCCGCGGTGATGGCGCCGGCATAATTGTAGGCGGGATTGTTGTTGAGGTCGGCCACCCGGCTGCTCAAGGTATCTTCATAGCCGCGCCACAAGGGCAGCCGCCACAGCGGGTCCTGGACCGCCGTGCCGACGCGCACCAGATCATTCGCCAGCTTTTCATCGTCGGTGAAGAAGGGCGGCAGCTCCATGCCGGTCGCGGCGCGCGCCGCGCCGGTAAGCGTGGCGACATCGATCATCAGGTCCGGCTTGCCGTCATCGCCATCGGCCAAGGCATCGGCCAGCACCAGCCGGCCTTCCGCATCGGTGTTGCCGATTTCCACTGTCAGGCCCTTGCGGCTCTTGAAGACATCGCCGGGACGCATGGCGGCGCCGGACACCGAATTTTCCACCGCGCCGATCAGCACGCGCAGGCGCAAATTCAATTTCGCGCCCATCACCATGCCGGCGACCGCCAGCACACAGGCCGCCCCGCCCATGTCCTTCTTCATGGTCAGCATGGCGGAGGATGGCTTGAGGTCCAGCCCGCCGGTATCAAAACAAACGCCTTTGCCTACCAACGTCACCAGCCGTCCCTTGCCCCAGGTGAGTTCAATCAAGCGGGGCGCGCGGGGCGAGCCCATGCCCACCGCCGCGATCAGGGGATAATTCTTCGCCAGCGCCGCACCACTGACCATCGACGCCTTCGCGCCATGCTGTTTGGCGAGCGCACGCGCAGCCCGTTCAATTTCGGCGGGGCCCATGTCATTGGCGGGCGTGTTGATCAGGTCGCGGGCCAGGAAAAGATTTTCCGCGATGCGCGAGACCTCGCCGCCGTCCACACCCGGTGGCAACACCAGCCGCGCCGCCTTCGCTGTCTTTTTCTTGTAGCGGTCGAAGCCATAGCCGCCCATCAGCCAGGCCAGCGCCGCGTTGGCGCCGCCGCAGAACTCCGGCACATCGCCCAACCGATAGGTACCGGCCGGCAGCTTTTCGGCCGCCGCGGCCAGCGCAAACGCATCCCGGGAATCGCCCAGTCCCAGCACCCAGGCCGCGATACCGCCCCTGGCATCCGGCAGCGCCGCCAAAACGCCCGCCGCGCCGGAAAAGCCAGACGCCGTCACCAGCCCGCTGCGCTTTTGTCCGGCCAGCCAGGCGCGCGCGTCCTTGGCCGTCACGGCATGGACGGGAATGGCGTTCTTGGCATTGGCTACAAGGCTTGGATGCATAATTGGCTCTTACGCTTTACGGGCGCTGACTCTATGAATCGACAGCCCTTATCGCAAGGACGCACGAAATGGCCCGCTATACCCTGATTGTCGGCACCCGCAGCTGGTCGAGCTGGAGCCTGCGCCCCTTTCTCGCGCTGTCGGCCACTGGCGCGCCATTCGAGACCGTGGACATTCGCCTGCGCCAGAAAGAGTCGCCCACCACCAGGGAGCAGATCCTGAAATATTCGCCCGCCGGGAAGGTGCCGGTGCTGAAAATTGAGGAGAACGGCAAGACCCTGACGGTGTGGGACAGCCTGGCCATCTGCGAAACCATCGCCGAACGCCATCCGCAAGCCGGGTTGTGGCCCGCCGACAAGGATGCCCGCGCCACCGCCCGCAGCTATTCCAGCGAGATGCATTCAGGCTTTCCCGATGTGCGCGACCAGCTGACCATGGATTTTGCGCGCAAGAAGCCGATGCCCGAATTGCGCGAAGACACGCAAAAACAGGTCGCCCGCATCATCGCCTCCTGGAAGGACGCGCTGGACACTTACAAAGGCGATTATCTGTTCGGGAAATTCTCGATTGCCGACTGCATGTATGCGCCGGTGGTGTCGCGTTTTGAAACCTACGATGTGAAGGTGGCGGCTGCGGTGCGCACCTATATGGATCGCATCCTGGCGCTGCCGGGCATGCAAGAGTGGCGCAAGGTTTCGCAACAGGAAGTCGAAGCGGGACTTCCTTAGCGCGCAGGCGAGGCCCATAGCGACAGCGTATGGGCGAGCGCCATCAAATCAACCGTCCAGCTTGCCGTTCTCCCGGTAGAACCGCGCCGCGCCCGGATGCAGCGGTACGCCCGGACTGGCGGCGGCGTTTTCCAGCCCAATATTGCGCGCACTGGGATGGCTGGCCGCCAGCGCGCTCTGGTTGACCGGATTGAACAGTGCCCGCACCATGCCATAGATCAAGGGGTCTGGCGCACTGTCGCGCGTCACCCAATAGGCGCGGGTTGAAACCGTTTCCACCGCACCGTCAACGCCCGGATAAGCGCCGGCGGGAATGACGGCTCGCGCCAGTTGCGGCACCGCCTGGATCAGACGGTCGCGGCCTTCGCCATCGATCGGCGCCAGGCGCGCGACGTGATCGGCCAACAAGCTCTTCACCGAATCCAGCGGCACGCCGGCCACGGTGAAATAGGCGTCGATCTTGCCATCGCGCATCAGCTGGCCGGCATTGTCGTCGGAAATGATCTGGCGCACCCACACCCGGTAGGCAGCCAGGATGGCCTTGGAGCGCACCACGCCGCCGCTGCCCGGCGGACCCAGCAGCACGCGCTTGCCGCGCAAATCATTCACCGACTGGATGCTGGATTTTGCGGCCACCACCAGGTGCGCGTCTTCAGGAAACAGGGCGGCGATCACCCGCAAATGCCGCGCCGGCCGGCGGAAGGCGCCCCGGCCCGCCACCGCGGCGGCGATCACATCACCATCGGCAAAACCGGAATCCACCGCGCCGCTGTTGACGGCCCGCAGATTGTCGGCCGCGCCCTGGCTGGTGCGGGCCGACAGGATGACGCCGGCCGGACCGCACACCGTGGCGGTGTCACAGCGGCCCACGCCCATGGGGTGGCTGATCACCCCGGCCATGGCCTGGCCGACGGGAAAATAAACGCCGTCGGTGGAGCCGGTGGCGATCTGGAAGGAAATGCGCGTCGGCCCGGTATCGTCCAGGCCCAGCTTGCCGCCCGTCACCAGCGCGCCGACAACCAGCGCCACAAAAGCGAGCAAGGCGATCAGGGCTGCAAGACGCTGCGACATGATCCGAAAGGTTAACCCTTTATTGCGTCAGGACTGGGGCGCTTAACCGGTGTTAACGCCGCGAATCCACTCGATTCTATATGGGCTCATATACTTAAGGGTTTGTTGACTGGGGTGCTGGCACTCTGCGCGCAGCGATTTTCGAGGCTGCCCCCCAATGGCTTTCAAGCCCCTCACCCGTCTTGCCCTGGCCACGATCCTGCTTGGCTCCTCCGCCCTTGGCGCTCAGGCCGGCTGGTTCAATTCCGCGTCCAAGAAGGATGCGGCCAAGGATGAAAAGCCCGCAGCCGCCGCGCCGGGCACCAACCTGGAAACCAGCATCCAGCAGGCACAGGCGCTGCGCCTGTCGGGCAATTATGCCGAAGCGATCAGGCATCTGTCGCAGCTGATGATGGTGGCCTCCGATGATCCGGGCGTGGTCAGCGAATATGGCAAGACCCTCGCCGCGATGGGCCGCGCCCAGGATGCGGTGAACTTCCTGACCCGCGCCGGACAATTGCAGCCCACCGACTGGACCGTGTTTTCCGCGCTGGGCGTGGCCTATGACCAGATCGGCAGCCAGAAGGACGCGCGCGGCGCCTATGAACATGCCCTGACCCTGAAGCCCGGCGAACCCAGCATACTGAGCAATTATGCCCTCTCGCGCATGCTGGCCAATGATCCGGCCATGGCCAGGAACCTCGCCAGCCGCGCCGAGGCCGCCAATGCGGCCGCCCCCGATGCCAAGATCGCGGCCAACATCGCCCTGATCCGCTCCACGGCGCCCGAAGCGCCCGGTGCGTCCACTGCGGCCAACATGCCCGCGCCGATGTCCAGCATGGCCCCGCCCCAGGCGGCGCCGCGCATGCCGGTCGCGTCCAATTCCATGGGTGCGCCGCGCCCGCTGGCGGCCCCGAACAACGGCATGATCGAAGCTGTGCCGCAGATGGCCCCGCAGATGGCACAGAATGGCGGCGTGGTGATGCAGCGCGTGCCCGCCGATCCCATGGCCGGCCAAGTGTTCGGCCCGGCGATCAGCGCCGCCAAGGCGCCCCGCCCGCTGGCGCCCAAAAAGTCTGTCGTCAAAGCCGAACCGAAGAAGGGCGAGGCTCTGGACACCAGCACCGCCCGTTCGGAAAGCCCCAAGCCCGCCGCGATGCCCGCCAACATGACCGCGCCGGGCGTGAAAAGCGCCGCCACCCAGGCTGAAGATTTGCAGGCCCGCGCCGAAGCGCTGGCCAAGCATCTGACCAACAAGCCCGCCGCCATCGCCGCGGCGAAGGCGGAAGCCAACAAGCCCAGCACCCCGCATGTCCTGCCGGAAAAGACGGTTGCCGCTGCGCCCGTGAAGGCCGCCGAGGCCAAGCCCGCGGTGCCCGCCGCTGCCCCGCATGTGGTTCCGGCAAAGACCGCTGCGGCCCCTGCTCCGGCCAAGACCGCCACGGCGCCTGCGCCCAAGGTTGTGCCGCAGCCCGTGGCCAAGACCGCCGCCGCCAAGCCGAAGGACACTGTCCCGGCCCTGCGCGTCAGCTCCAGCGCCTACTAGTCAAAAGCACAATCGGAAAACGAAAAGGCGCGGATCACTCCGCGCCTTTTTCTTTTTGCCGCTTCCACAGCGCGAGCCATTTCGTGGCGTGAGCAGGAGCGTCGCGCGGAGCGGGCTAGAAGCCCGTGAGCAGGCTTAGCTTTTCTTAGCGAGCGTCAGCGAGGTTAGAAAAGCTTGCCCTAGCCGAGCAACGCGAGGCTGCGCGCGACGCACTCACGACGCGAAATGGCCGCGCCCTAGTGAAGAGTGGCTCGAATTTGAATGATGGCCGGGCCGAGAATGACGATGAACAGGCACGGCAGGAAGAAGATGATCATCGGCACGGTCAGCTTGGCGGGCAGCGAGGCGGCCTTGCGTTCGGCTTCCTGCATGCGCATCTCGCGGTTTTCATTGGCGGTGACGCGCAGCGCCTGGCCCAGCGGGGTACCGTATTTCTCGGCCTGGTTCAGGGCGGTGGCCACCGATTTGACGCCCGGATGGCCGCAGCGCTTGGCCAGATTGTCGAAGGCCTGGCGGCGGTCGGGCAAGTAGGAAAGCTCGGCGGTGGTCAGCGCCAGTTCTTCGGCCAGCTCCGCCGACTGGGTGCCGATTTCAGCCGCCACCTTGGTAAAGGCCGATTCGATGGACATGCCCGATTCCACGCAGATCAGCATCAGGTCCAGCGCGTCGGGGAAGGCGCGCATGATGGACTGCTGACGGCGCTGGATCATGTTGCCCACGAACAGGTCGGGCAGATAGAAGCCGATCAGCGCACCGATAAAGGCGGCGCCGATCTTCGTGACCGGCGACCATTCCAGGTGCAGGATCAGGAACAGGTAGAACAGGGTGACGGCGAACAGCACCGGCGGCATCACAAAGCGGAAGAACATGAAGGTGATCAGCGGCGCCTGGCCGCGATAGCCGGCGCTGGCCAGCTTTTCCTTGGAGTGCTCGCCTTCCAGGACATTGCCCAGCTTGAAGCGGTCCAAGGTCGCCTTCATGTAGCTGGTCGGCTCGACGCGCAGCGCGCCGCGCTTGGCGTTCAGGCTGGCATGGTGGCGGGCGCGCAGTTCCTCGCGGCGCTTGGCCACCGATTTCAGCCGGTCGTCCAGCCCGTTGGTTTCCAGCAGCGGAATGCCCAGCGTGACCACCGTGGCGAAAGCCAGGATGCCCACGAACAGGGTGATCAGGAAGCTCTTGTCGAACAGGAGGTTCATCAGATTGTCCATCAGGTCCTCCTCAATGTTTGAAGTTGATCATTTTGCGCATCACCGTGATGCCCGTGGCCATCCAGATCAGGCAGGCCGCCAGCATCAGATTGCCCAGCTTTTCGGTGAACAGCCGGCTGATATAGGCAGGCGTCGTGACATAGACGATGCCCATCACCGCGGGCGGCAGCGAACCGATGATCATGGCGCTGGCCTTGGCTTCCGACGACATCGCCTTGATCTTGCCCTGCAGGCGCTTGCGGTCGCGCAACACAAAGGCAAGGTTGCCCAGCGCCTCGGACAGGTTGCCGCCCGACTTGCCCTGGATGGTCATCACAATGGCGAAAAAGCCCACTTCCGGGGTGGGCATGGATTCCATCATGCGCTTGAGCGCCTGTTCCATGGTGACGCCGACCTTGGTGCTTTCCACCAGATTGTGGAATTCGCTGCCCACCGGATTGGGGGCTTCGCGCGCCACGATGCGTAGCGCCTCGTTGGTGGGAAGACCCGATTTCACCGACCGCACGATGACGTCGATGGCGGGGGCAAAATTCTCGGTGAACTTCTTCTTGCGGCGGTTGGTGAGGAAACCCAGCACCCAGCGCGGCAGGCCAAGTCCCACCACGAACACCGCCAGCGCGATGACCAGCGGCGGCTGATGGGTGGCGATGGCCAGGCTGGCCGCCATGGCCGCCATGATACCGCAGATCATCCAGAAGCTGCGCGGACTGGTCTTGGGAAAACCCGCCTGCTCCAGCCGGCGGCGCATGGTCGGCTTTTCCTTCTTGGCGGCCCGGTTCTTTTCCACGTCTTTCAACATGGCCGCGACGTTCTTGCGCTTCTGGGCGCCTTCCTGTGCCGGCGTCAAGACGCTGCGGCCGCGGGCCGAACCCGGCGGCTTGGCCACCGCGGCGACGCGCTTCTGGGCCTTTTCATCGCCGCCGGTAAAGGCAAACGCCGCGCCGCCAAGCGCGAGCGCGAACAGGATGCCGACCAGAATGATCATTGGTTGACCTTGTCGAGGGCGTCGGCCAGTTCTTTTTCCAGATTGTAGTAGCGGGCGCGCTCCCAGAAATTGGGACGCACGATGCCGGTGCCCATGTGCTTGCCCTTCAGGCGGCCGGTCTCGTCTTCGCCCTGAACTTCATAGGTGACCAGGTCCTGGGTGATGACAACTTCGCCTTCGGTGCCGATCACTTCGGTGATCTTGGTGATGCGGCGCGAGCCGTCGCGCATGCGCTCGGCCTGGATGATGACGTCGATCGAACCCACGATCATTTCGCGGATGGTCTTCATCGGCAGCGAAAAGCCGCCCATGGTGATCATGGATTCCAGGCGGCTCATGGCTTCGCGCGGGCTGTTGGCGTGGAGCGTGCCCATCGAGCCGTCATGGCCGGTGTTCATGGCCTGCAACAGGTCGAACGCTTCGGGTCCGCGCACTTCGCCCACGATGATGCGTTCGGGACGCATACGCAGGCAGTTGCGGACCAGGTCGCGCATCGAGATCATGCCCTGGCCTTCCAGGTTGGGCGGGCGGGTTTCCAGGCGCACCACATGCGGCTGCTGCAGCTGCAGTTCGGCGGCGTCTTCGCAGGTGATGACGCGCTCTTCGGTATCGATATAGGCGGTCATGCAGTTCAGGAGCGTGGTCTTGCCTGAACCGGTACCGCCGGAGATCAGCACATTGCAGCGGCAGCGGCCGATGACCTGCAGCACGCGGGCCGCGTCCGGGCTGATGGAGCCGAACTTGACCAGATCGTCCAGGGTCAGCTTGTCTTTCTTGAACTTACGAATGGTCAGGGTGGGACCGTCCAGCGACAAAGGCGGGCCGATGACGTTGACGCGGGAGCCGTCCAGCAGGCGCGCGTCGCAGATGGGCGAAGATTCGTCCACGCGGCGACCAACCTGGCTGACGATGCGCTGACAGATGTTCATCAGCTGGGCATTGTCGCGGAAGCGGATATTGGTCAGCTGTACCTTGCCGGCGACTTCGATGAAGACCCGGTTGGCGCCATTGACCATGATGTCGGCGATGTCGTCGCGGGCCAGCAGCGGCTCCAGCGGGCCATAGCCCAGCACGTCGTTGCAGATGTCCTGCAGCAGATGTTCCTGCTCGGCGATGGACATCACCACCGCCTTGATCGAGATGATCTCGTTGACGATGTCGCGGATTTCTTCCCGCGCCGAATCCGGATCCAGCTGGGCCAGCTGCGCCAGGTCGATGGTGTCGATCAGGGCGTTAAAGATGGTGGACTTGATCTGGTAATAGTCTTCCGAGCGGCTGTCGGTCATCACCCGCGCAGCCTGCTTGGCGGAAGTGGCGACCAGCGACGCCTGCGGCGCCGGCACCGCGGGCGCGGGATCGGCATTGGCCGGCGCATTTATGCGCGGCGGCGCGTTGGCGGACTCGCGCGCGGAAGCGGGTTTGCCAAAGGCAGGCTCAGGAGCGGTGCGCTTGCCGAACATGGGTTATCAGGCCTGCTTCTTGCCCTTGAGGAACGAGAAGATCGACGCCGCATTGCGGGCCTGGGCGCCCTGCATGGTGCGGCCCGTAAGGGTCCGGCACAGCCGGCGCACGCTTTCCGACACCGGCGCCTTGGGCGCCAGTTCGATCACCATCTGGCCGTTGTTGGCGGCCTGGCCGAACAGGGCCGGCTCGAAGGCGATGATGGCCGACGGATCGATACCCATGGTCTCGGCAAAGTCCTTGGACGGGATTTCCGGGCGTTTGGGCATACCGACCTGGTTGATCACCAGGCGCGGCGGCGTGTCATTGGGGCGGGCATTCTTGACCAGCTCGATGATGTTCTTGGCATTGCGCAGGCTGGTGAGATCGGGTGTCGCCACGATCACCACGTCATCGGCCGCCAGCAAGGTGGCCTTGATCCAGGGCGCCCAGCCATGCGGCAGGTCCAGGATCACGCAAGGCGTTGTCTGGCGCACCGCGTCGATCACCGCTTCATAGGATTCAGGAACCGCGTCATAATCGCGCTCCAGCGCGGCCGGCGCGGTGAACAGGGAAAGATGATCGCCGCGCTTGAGCAGCAAGCGGTCCAGCAGCACATCGTCCAGGCGCTCGGGCGCGTTCAGCGCATCGGAAACGCCCTGGCTGGCTTCGTCGTTGAAGTCCAGACCGACCGTGCCGAAAGGCAGATCCAGGTCCACGATGGTGGTATTGATGTGCAGTTCTTCGGCGATGCACCAGCCGATATTGTGCGACAGGGTAGAAGAACCCGCGCCGCCGCGCGCGCCCACCACGGCCACGACGCGGCCGATGGGGGAAGCGCCCGGGTCCAGGTACAGGCCGGAAATCACTTCGATCAGCTGCAGCGGCTCCAGGGGGGCCACCAGATATTCGGACGCGCCGCGGCGCATCAGCTCGCGGTACAATTCCACGTCATTGACGCGGCCCACCACGACCACCTTGGTCGCCGGATCGCAGACTTCCGCTAGCCGGTCCAGCTCGTTCAGCGCATCGGCGCCGTTCAGCTTGGTCTCGACAATCAGAAGGTTGGGCGTGATCTGGCCATTGTAATGCTCGATGGCGGCATTGACGCCGCCCAGCTGCACCTGCAGATGCGCCTTGGACAAACGGCGGTCGCCGCCGGCGCGTTGCAAGGCGGCGCCGGTATCGGGGAATTCGCAGAAGGCGTGGATGGAAATGCGCGGCACCGGCCGCTCATGCGGCGCGGCGCCGAAACTTTCCACTTGCGGGGGCTTGGTGCTCATAACCTTTTCCACTTCACGTCTTACTGACCAACACTGGAGGCTTCGGCCGACTGTTCGGTCGCCTTGTCCGCGGTACGCTTGTCGGCCTGGGTGACTTCACCCTTCTCGTAATGGTCCATGACGGTGGCGCGCCGGGCCGTGTCCACCGGGCCCATCGGACCGGGGCCCAGCAGGTCGCGGGGATCGGCCACCATGGCGGCGATATTGTGCTGGACCGAGCAGCCGAAATTGGCGGGCGTGCGATTGTCCAGAGTGAAAGCCAGATCGTCCGACCAATCGCGGCCGCAGGCTTCGGCGCGGGCGCGATAGGAGATGTAGCTGACATCCACGCGCCAGTCGTTGTTGGCGACGTCATGGGTGGAAACCAGGATCTTGTCGCGGCTGATGCCGGTGGCGGCGGCACGCTCGGCGAAATAGGTGATGGCGGCACGGCTGGGCGCGCCATTGGGCACGCTGATGCCCAGGCTGCCATTGCCGTGGGCCCGGTAGTCCGCCAGGAAAGCGTCAAACTTCATCGCCTCGTCGGGGGTCATGCCAGCGGGGCCACCGGCGAACTGAACTTTCAGCTCCTGGTAGGTGGGCTCCACGGTGATGGGATGATTGGCGGCGCCGTCCGAGGACATGAAGTTGCCGTCGTCGCGGGCGGTTGAGCAGCTGCCGGCAATCAGGACCGACATAAGGGCGGCGGCACGCAGCAGGTTTGTCATGTTCATGGCGGCTTCTCCTAGCGCACAACAAAGCCGACAGGTGCCGAGGCCACCGGGGCCAAAGGCTTGTCGTCTTTTCTTTTGTAGGTCGCGTTCAGTTTGCCCAGCAGCAGGGTTTCCGGGTCGGACGGGGCGACAAAGCCGTCGGTGGGCGAGACGAAGGCGCTTTCGGTGTTGGGCTCCACCAGATAGGCGCTGATCAGCACCACCAGTTCGGTCTGGTCATCGGCAAAGTCGCGGCTGCGGAACAGCGCGCCCAGTACCGGCAGGTCCTTCACGCCGGGGAAGCCGTCGATCACCTGCTTGGTATTGTGCTGCATCAGGCCGGCCACCGCGAAGCTGCCGCCGGAGGGCAGTTCCACCGTCGTCTGGGTGCGGCGCACGGTCAAAGCCGGAATGGTCAGGCCCTGGGTGGTGTTGCCGCCTGACAGCGTGAATGCGCCGGTGTTGCTCAGTTCGCTGACTTCGCTGGACAGCTGCAGGCTGATGCGGCCGGGCGCGATCACCACCGGGGTGAAGGACAGGCCCACGCCGAACTGCTTGAACTCCACGGTGACGTTGCCGTCGCGGTCGCGGCTGGCCGGCACCGGGAATTCGCCGCCGGCCAGGAACTTGGCGGTTTCGCCGCTGACGGCGGTGAGGTTGGGTTCGGCCAGCATATGCACCAGGCCGACGCGTTCCAGTGCCTTGAGCTGGCCCTGGACATTGTTCTGAACGTTGCAGATGCCGCCGCCGCCGAGCGCCGCGACGGGGTTGAGGGCAGTCGAAGCACTATTGCAAACCTGTCCGGCCTGCGCGCCCGACAGGTCGCTCAGCGCCTGACCTACCAGGTTGAACTGGTTGGCCGTGGAAAAGGCCAGCGGCGTCGAACCGCCGGCGATCTTGACGCCCGCCAGATTGACGCCGAACTGCTTGGCGATGTTGCGGTCCATCTCGGCGATGCGGACCTTCAACATCACCTGCTGGTTGCCGGCCACGCCGATCATGTTGATGACCTTCTTGGGGTCACCCACGAACTTGCCGGCCAGTTCGGCGGCGCGGCTGGATTCCAGCGCGCTGCTGACCGAACCTGTCAGCACCACATTGTCATTCAGCGCCTGCACCTGGATGGCAGAGTTGGGCATGGAAGCCTTCATCAGGCTGGCCAGGTCCACCACGTCCTTCTCGACGCGGATGTCCAGCGCCAGGATCTGCTTACCGGTCGCGTCGAAGAAGAAGGCGTTGGTCTGGCCGACCTTGGTGGCCAGAAGGAAAATGCGGCGCGGGGTCCGCACCACCGCGTCCACCAGATCCGGGTTGGACACCAGCACGTCGCGGGCATCGGTATCGAGCTGCACCACAGCGGCCTTGTCCAGCGGCAGGGTGATGCGCTGATGCGCGCCGGCGCCGGCGCGCGTGGAAATCTGCATCACGCGCGCACCAGCCTCATTGATCGGGCGGGCCTGAGTCGCAGGGGCCGCGTAAGCCGAAGGCGCGACAAGCGCCAGCGCGAGCGCGATAAAGAGTGAACGGGACAACATCAGTTGCTCTCCTGCCGGCTGCCGCCGCCGGCCATGCCATAACGGATTACGGAAACCGGGCCGTCCGTGGCGCTGCGGTGCTTGCGGATGGCATCGTCATTCGATGCCAGGCCGGCTTCGCTCAGGGGGCGCAGGGCCAGTGACAGCTGGCCGGTGGTGGCGGCGGCGGAAATGACTTCGGCCTGCTCCGGCGTGACTTCGACGGTGGCGGTCTTGCCCACCACGGTGCGTGTGTCTTTTTCCTGGCGGAAAGTCTGGTCCACCGCCAGCACGCGCAGGTTGGTGATCAGGGTCTTGGCGCTGCCGCGCGGCGCATCGCGGTCCGGACGGCGGGTCACGATCACGTCAACGCGGTCGTTGGGCAGCACAAAGCCACCGGCGCTGGAATCGGCCGAGATGGTGATGGAGATGGCGCGCATGCCTTCACCCAGCGTCGCGGCCATGAAGCCGGAGGCTTCGCCATGCACAATGGCGGTGTTGGTGATGGGCTGGCCCGAAAGGATCGGCGCGCGCACCACGGTGCCCTTGACCGCGGCTTCCTCGCTGCCGAACGCGTCATGGGTGATGAAGGACGGATCGACCGAAGCGGTCGGCCATTTTTCCCAACGCACGCGATCGGCGGTGAGCGCCTGGCCCGGCGTGAGATTGCCGGTCGAGACCAGCACTTCGCTCATCGCGATGACGGGCGCGGGCTTGGCTTCAACCTGGGGCGTACCGCCGCCCAGCATGCCGCGCACCAGAAAGGCGGCGCCGCCGGCGGCGACCAGTGCGAGACCAAGCACAACAAGGCGTTGGGTATTCATGACGGGCAAGCTCCCTTTGGTGACAATTCACCATGCAACCCTTTAGAATTTGCTTAATAGGAGCGTTGCAATTGGCTCGGAGAAGCCGCGCTTTCGCGATAAATGTATTTAAAATCCGCGCGAAAACTGCGCGTGGGCCGTTAGGGTTTCGTTAAACAGTCGCGGCCAGGCGAAAAATTTCGGTGGACGGCAACAGCGCGAATGCGCCGGCGGCAAGCGCCACGCCGTACGGGATTCCCGAACGCGCATCATGCAGCCTGATGATCCAGCCCTGGCGGGCGAATACATCCGGCAGCGGGCACTGGCGCATCAGCATCAGACCCAATGTCAGCACACCGCCGAACACGCTGGCCAGCAGCGCATAGGGCGCCATGTCGTGGATACCCAGCCACAAGGTCACCGCGGCGAACAGCTTGGCGTCGCCGCCGCCGATCCAGCCCAGCGCGAACAGCGCAAAGCCGATGAAAAGCCCCGCAAAACCGGCCAGCAAATGCCAGCCGATCGCGGGAAGGCTGAGGTGCGCCGCCACCGCGAAAACCGCGAAAAGCGCCAAAAGCGCCAGCGACAGGAAATTGGGAATGGTGAAGCTGGCCAGATCCCAGCCCGCGGCAACGGCCAGCAGGAGCGGGAGTGCGACAAGAACCAAGACTTCGGCAACCATGTTCAAACTCTGCAAAAACGAACGGCCGCCTTTTGTGAAGGCGGCCGTTCAGGCATTCGATGCCGCGAGCCTTACTTCAGGTTCGTCGACAGGTTCGTGAAGGTCGTCGACAGCTTGGTACCAACGGCGGTCACGCCGGTGATGATGACGACGGCGATGAGAGCGGCGATCAGGCCATACTCGATGGCAGTGGCGCCCGATTCATCGCGAACGAAACGCGAGATGAGGTTCATGTTAGTCTCCAACTTAGTGACACCCTAGGATGCCCAACCCCGGACGAAATCTTTTCGCTCGTTGCGGACAGTGGCCACACTAAGAGACGCCGCTTAATTTCGACTTAATCCTGGGGGCCGTGTTTTCGCGCTTCTGTTCCGTGGTGATACGGAAAAAGCCTTTTGGAACCGGCGTTATAGTGAATTTTCGAGATTTGTTTACCATGATGGATGCTTTCAAGCGGGCTTCGGCATTTCTGCGCGGCGCCGTGATGAAAATCGCCACTGCCGCAATCGGAAAGGCCGCGAGCACATCGATCAGGTGATGACCGCCCTGCACCGGCGTGGACAGCAGCACCACGATGTTGAGCGCCAGCGCCGGCCAGCGCAGGGATTTGATATCGCGCGCGAACCACATCACCAGGATGGCGAGTACCGCGTGGTAAGAGGGAAAGCCGATCAGTCCCTTGGTGTCGCGCGGCGAGATCAGGCCAGGCCCATCATGCAGCAGACGCACCAGTTCGTGCGCGTAAGCCGGATCCAGCGCCAGCGTGGCGTGATTGGCCGTGAGCGGATACACCGAAAAAGCCCCAAAAGACGGGGCCAAACTCCATATCGCGATACAGGCCAGCGCCGACAGCGCCAGCGCCAGACAAAAGCGATAGACGCGGCTGGCCTCCACCGTCGCCAGCACGATGGTCAGCAGCGCCACCTGCGGCAGCATCGACGAATAGGCGATCAGCGCCAGCAGGTTCAGGCGCGGATGCTGCGCCATCCATGTCATTGCGACCGGCCAGTCAAATCCAAGAGCGCGATCCAGCGCCGCCAGCTCCACATCAATGCGCGTCCCGGCGCGTGTCAGCAGCAGATAATTGAGCAGGCTGGCCCCCAGCGAGAAGGCACAGAGAAAGCCGCTGCCCAGCAGCATCGCCGCCAGGCGCGGTTCGGGGCGCCGGACCTGGTAGAAGCGCGCGCCCGCCAGCAGGCACAGCGACAACAGGCCAAGACGCAGGAAGCCGCCCCCATCCAGCGCGAAGTGTCCCAGCACGACCCACGCTGCATCGACCCCGGCCAGGACGCCAAGCAAAGCCAGAAGCTGGACCGGGAGGGACGCGCGCACGAAAGGCCTTTTGGGTGCGAAAACAGGGCCTTTTTACGCCATCCAGCTTAAGGCTTCTTTTACGGCGTCGGCCTAGTCTAAGCCCTGAAATTCAGACGGATATTCCCCATGCGCCGTGCCCTGATCGCCGCCGCTCTCATTGCCGCCTCCCCCGCCTTCGCCGCGGGCAAGATGGCCGTGAGCAAGAATGAATCCGTCGCCCTGGCGCTGGACGAGGTTCACACCCTCACCTTCCGTGCCCCGGTTTCCACCGTCTATGTCGGCAATCCCACCATCGCCGACGTCACCATGATCGATGCCCGCCACGCCTTCGTGCAGGGCAAGGGATATGGCCGCACCAATCTTGTGGCGCTGAACCGCGACAATGTTCAGGTGTTCAACAGCCGCATCACCGTCACCGGCAATGATGGCGGCGGTACCGTCACCCTCAATCGCGGCGCCCAGCGCGTCACGTTGAACTGCGCCGGCGGCCGCTGCGAGCCGACGCCGATGCCGGGCGACGACCAGAAGGCGTATGACAGCGCCTCCAGCCAGGCGGCCGCGCACCAGGCCGCTGCCCGCGGCGTGGCGGCTGCCGAAGCGCGCGCCAGCAACTAATTCGAAAATCGGAACGTCAGGCCGGCGCCGCGCTGGTTGCGCGCGCCCTGTCCTGCACCAGCGGGTAGAGGGTCTGCGCCATCAGCCCTTCGGGCATGGCGGCATCGTCGATGCCATAGCCGCCCGGAAGCGCGCCCTCGGGCATGTAATAGGTGCCGAACATCTTGTCCCACAGCGAAAAGGTGCTGGCGAAATTCACGTCGCGCACCGCCTGCGCATGATGCCAGCGGTGGAACACCGGACTGACCAGCACACCGCGCAGCGGCCCAAAGGTCCAGTTCAGGTTGGCATGCACCAGGCAGGAGGTGATGATGTTGAAGGGCCCGATCACCAGGAAGATGTCCGGCGAGATGCCGCACAGGAGCGCGGTGATGTCCACCGCCACCGTTCCCAGCGCCAGATTGACGGGATGAAAGCGCGCCGCGCTGATCCAGTCCAGATCCTTGGGCGCATGATGCACGGCATGGTATTTCCAGAAGGCGCCGCGGTGAAAGCCGCGATGGATCCAGTAGAGCGCAAAATCCGCCGCCACCAGATAGCCGATGCCCTGCAGCCATAGCGGCAGGCGCGACAAGGGGCCGTGGCCGTGCAGATAGAAGTCGGCGATCTTCTGGCCGTCGCTGATCTGGAACAGCCAGATGGTGATGAACACCGTCACCCAGATGCGCAGATAGCGCGCGAGAATCGGTACAAAAATCCAGTAGGCCATGTCGGTGAACAGTCCGCGCTTTTCCCACCAGGGCTTTCCGGCATTGCAGGGCGAGATGCGCGACAGGACGGCGAACACCAGGCCCAGCCCCGCCAGCCAGGGCAACACATGCCACAAGGTCAGCAACAACTGGTCGAGAACTTCGCCGGCCAGCTTCATGCTATTTGGACACGCGTACGTTGGTGATCTGCTTGGTGATGTCGGCAAACGCCGTGGCGATCTGGCTGGCCGAGGTCAGGTCGTAATATTTCGACGTGTCGGTGGCGCAGTCCTGCAGCGGCGCGGAATTGCCGCCGCCATTCGTATGGACATAAAGCGAATAGATGATGATGCCGTCCGTCTTGGCGGCACTGCACACCGAACTGAGGCGACCGTCGATCAAGGCGTCGTCCGGCGTGCCCTCGGTACCGCCGTCGCCCACCCAGCGGTTCTGGGTGTTCAAGCCGTCGCTCAGCAGGATCAGGTAGCGGGTGGTGTTGGACGGCACCGTGCCGGGGCTGTAGGGGGCGCTGTTGGTCAGGGTCATCCAGCCATGGGCGACACCGATCGCCTGGTTGGTCGAACCGCCGGCCTGCATGTCGTCGATCTTGTTGGCCAGGTCGGTCCAGTCATATTCCAGCGGCGTGATGATGCCGGGCATGCATTGGGTGCTGCTGACCGGAATGGTGGGCGAGCTGACGGGGTTGTCGGCCGGAAAACTGGCCGAAACGCTGCCGTTCTGGATATCCAGGTCTTGGACGCGGTCGGTGATGCAGCCGCCCCAGGTATTGTGATTATTGGGCACCCAGGTGTGGGTCCATTTCTGTGTCTTGCAGACCCTGCTGCCATTGCTGCCGCTGCAGCTACAATTGGAGCCGGAGAATCCGTTGCAGCTGGCAGAGGAAGAACCCTGGTCCACCGTCACCTTGTTCGTGCCATTCTTGGTGCTGGTCCAGCAGCCATTGTAATAGCGGTCGTTGCGCTCGGTGTTGTAGTTGCCGTTGTCGATGCTGGGGCAGATATAGCCCGTGTAGGTGCCCGAACTGGGGATCGTCGAGACCTTGCTGCTGGTCGAGGCGTTGGTCGGGTTCGGCATGCAGAAAAAGCCGAACGGGCTGGCCTGACCATTGCCGGTGGTGGTGAAGGGGCAACTGTCGCCCGGCCCCCAAGCTGCGAACACAATGGTACTGGGCGAACTGCCCGATGTAGTGCGCCGGTTGGGCACCGCATAGGTGTCGGTGATGGTGGTCGTGTTGGACGCCTTGGGCACCGCTTCCCAGAAGGTCCAGTCCAGATAGCTGGCGCTGGGGTTTGCCGTGCCAACACTGACTTCGCGGTTGAACGGCACGATCGAGACCTTGATGTCGCCCGCAGTGGTGGAGACGCCCTGCAGGCTGGTCAGCATGGTCTTGGCGGCGTTCTTTTCCTGGTAGATCTTGCTGTTGGTGTTGGAATTGTCGACGCAAGGCTGGCCGTCGGGCTGGCACATCGAGCCGGAGTTATCGAGCACCAGCGCCACCCACAATTTGCTCTGGCCCCACACCACCGTGCTGGAGGTGGACACCGGCATGGTGGTGATGCCCGCCAGCTTCATCAGGATGGTCGGCATCGGCGTGGTGGCGGTCAGCACCACCGAACCGGTGCTGTTATAACCGCTGGTGGGAATGGTGACGCTGGGCGTGCCAAACGCGGTCTTGTCCACGGTATAGTTGGCATCGAAATATTTCTGCGCCAGCGCCTGGGCCGCGGCCTGGTCCAGGCCGGTGGTGGAACCGACCGCCAGCGCGGCGGCGTCCAGGGCGCCCGTCATCTGCTGGCGCACCAGCATGGCGCGCGCGAAGTCCAGGCCCGCGCCCGCCGCCAGGGTCATCGGCACCATCGCGATGGCGAACATCATTGCGACGTTGCCGCGTTTGGAGCGAACAAACGCGCGCGCCTTGTCGGCGATGGCTTTCATTGTCGTGCACATGGCGAGCCCATTCATCGAGGGCTCTATTTTCAGCGGAAAACAGTGAAGATGCTGTTGCTTTCCGCAAAGCTGGTAACGCAATCCTTAAGAAAATCACACCGGCTGTTAACGCTAGTGAACAACTGATTAAAATGCGGTCTTTCCCGATTACCTTGGCGCGCCGCGCTTAACCCTTTGTTGAGCATAAAAGCCTGTTTGCCTTCGTTTTATCGGCGCGTCGCATTAAAAAGTGCGGGGCAAGAGGCTTAATCGTGCCGTGAGTTTCACCACGCGCTGCAAACAGCTCTATCGGCGGATGCGCGCTGATTCCCGCAAGGGATCGGCGGCAATCGAATTCGCCATGGTGGCGCCGGTGTTCTTCGTGCTGCTGATGGGCACGATAGAAGCGGGCGTCATGTTCTTCGCCCAGTCCGCGCTGCAGAACGCGCTCAACGACACCGCGCGCCTGGTGCGCACCGGCCAGACCGCCTGCTACACCACCAGCGGCGGCAGCTGCGTGGCCATGACCCAGGCGCAGTTCAAGACCAAGCTGTGCTCGCAGGTTTCCACGCTGCTGCAGAGTTGCACCACCGGCGGCCTGCAGTTCGACGTGAATGCCTATCCCAGCGGCTACAGCACCGCCGCCAATACCTCGCCGCTGGACAGCGGCAAGAATCTCAACAACCTGACGGCGTTCAATGTCGGCAGCGCCTGCGACGTGGTTCTGGTGCGCGCCTTCTACAAATGGCCGGTCTTTACGCCGGGCCTGAACTATTTCATGGCCAATGTGACCGGCAACTATCACCTGCTCGCCACCGCGGCGGCCTTCCGCAACGAGCCCTTCGACACCAACACCGGCGGCTGCACATGAGATGGCGGGGCTTTCGCAAATCCAGGGACGGCGCCGCAGCGGTGGAGTTCGCCCTATTGCTGCCGCTGATGATCTCGATGTTCTTCGGGGTGGTGGAGACCTCGCTGGCGCTGCTGTGCCGTGCCGACGTGTCCGTGATGGCTTCGACGGCCGCCGACCTGATCTCGCAGGTCAATGCCGCCAGCACCACCGACATCTCCAATGTCTATGCCGCCGCCGGCACCGTCCTCTACCCCTATTATTCCGGCGGCTCGACCGGCAAGCCCACCATCCGCATCACCAGCGTGATCTATGATACGACCAGCAACAGCACCACGTCCGGCAAGATCGCCTGGACCTGCGCGCAGGCCGGCACGGGCACCCTGACGCCGGCCAGCCGCGCGGTGGGCGACACCGTGACCCTGCCCCAGGCGCTGATGACCACCAATGGCAGCGTGATCATCGCCGAGGTGGCTTACAATTACGCCTCGCCCACCACCAAGGTGATCACCGGGCCGATCAACATGACCAACAATTTCTATACCAAGCCGCGCCGCATCGCGCAGATCGCCGCGCCCAGTTCCTGCACGTAAATCAGCGGAGCCCGGGGCGCGGACGCGCCCCTTCAGGCAAAAAGGCCGCGCATCAGCGCGGCCGAATAAGGCCTTCCTGCGCCACCGACGCCACCAGCAAGCCTTCGCGCGTGTAGATCGAACCGCGGTTGAACCCGCGCGCGCCCGACGCCGAAGGACTGTCCTGCACATAGAGCAACCATTCATCGGCGCGGAACGGGCGGTGAAACCACATCGCGTGATCCAGGCTTGCGACCTGCACATTGGAGAAGATGCTCTTGCCGTGCGGCAACAGAGACGTATCCAGCAACGACATGTCCGAGACAAAGGCCAGCAGCACCCGGTGCAGCACCGGATCATCCGGCAAGGCGCCGCGCGTTCTCAGCCAGATGTGATCCAGGGGGCTGCGCGCCGGGCGGGTCTCACCCAGGGGCCCGCGTCCCAGCACCGAGCGTGTTTCAAAGGGCCGCTCGCGCGCCACCCAGGCGCGGGCCGCGCCCGTCAGCGTTTCATCGCGCAGCAATAGCTGCTGATCGTCCTCCAGGCTTTCTGGCGGCGGCACCACCGGCATGTGGGCCTGGTGTTCAAAGCCCTCTTCGCTTTTCTGGAATGAGGCTGCCAGGATGAAGATCTGCAAACCGTTCTGCAGCGCCACCACCCGGCGGGCGCTGAAGCTGGCGCCTTCGCGGGACCGGTCCACTTCATAGCGAATGGGCACCTTGGGATCGCCGGGCCGCAGGAAATAGGCATGGAAAGAATGGCAAAGCCGCGCGGCGTCGACGGTTCGCGTTGCAGCAACCAGCGCCTGGGACAGGACTTGGCCGCCAAAAACCCGCTGGACCGGCTCAGGCGGCGAGAAGCCGGTGAAGGCGTCTTCCCCGGCTTTTTCCAGGTCGAGCAGCGCCAGCAATCGGGTCAGGGCGGTATCAGGCATTTCTGGTCTTGGTCAAGCGGGGCTTTTTCTTGCTATCTATATGATTAAGATATATATTTCGAGAATTCTGGGGCGTGTCCCGTTCTTGCCGTGCGAGTCGGCTGAAAAATTGTCAGCCGGCGCGAATGTACTCTCGGATCATTCACCCGAACCGCGCTGTTGCCTGCGTGTCACAGGGGTCGACTAAAACCTTGGAAACGTACCGCTTACCTCCCGCAAAGCAGCATATCATATGGAGACTTATCGGGGGATCACCGTTATAAGCGCTACATTGGTTCTTACGACATAGATGGGGGCGTTCCTGTCGGTCGGTATTTTCAAGCGAGGGTAGAAAAATGAAGCTTCGTATGCTCGCCATGGCGACTGTTGCCGCCGCGGCTCTCAGCACACCTGCAATGGCCGGCGATGGCTGGTACTTGGGACTTGGTGGCGGCTGGGACAACCAGGTCGGTTATCGGGTCAAATCCACGACTGGTGCCCTTGCGGGTGCCGGATCGAAGATCAATTCGCAGGACAGCGCCATCGGCGTGGCGTCCGTGGGCTACAAGTGGGCCGAAGGCTGGCGTCTGGAGAACGAGTTCTCCTTCACCCAGCATGACACCTCGCTGGGCGGCACCGGTGCCTTCAACGCCACCGGCGGCAACCAGATCACCGCCGACATGATCAACCTGACCTACGACATCCCGCTGGGTGACTCGTGGAAGTTCACCCTGGGTGGTGGCGTCGGCATTGGCGGCTTCCGCGGTTCGCTCCGTTCGGTCGGCACCAGCTTCGACATCTTCCGCGGTGGCCACAGCGCCTTCCAGTGGCAGGCGATCGCCGGCCTTGCGGTTTCGATCGCGCCGGATGTCGATCTGTTCGGTGAATATCGCTATCGCGAAAACGAAACCGATGGCAGCTTCGCTTCGTCCTACGCGACTCTCAATCCGGTTCGCATCTCCACGGTTCAGGAGAATGTGGCGCTGTTCGG